>Ga0265297_10000444_pt1 | contig 124136 bp, 135 predicted proteins | sample Munlanlwell13791_FD_192502 | JGI IMG/M metagenome (GOLD analysis project Ga0265297, IMG submission 192502) | Leachate microbial communities from a municipal landfill in Southern Ontario, Canada - Leachate well 137-91 | ecosystem: Engineered > Solid waste > Landfill > Unclassified | place...
GCCTGCGGTAAATTTAATTATTCCAGAATTAGCTGTTGTCCCACCATCAGATTGTAAACGAGCCCCAGGTGCTGCCGTCCCGATACCTACCATATTAGTATCAGCCATTACATATAAAGTATTCGTATCAACAATTAGTCCGCCGTCAATTGTAGTAGTTCCATTAAAAGTAGAAGAAGAATTAACAATAAAACCGCCGGCAAAAGTGGAAACTCCGGATGAAATAGTGGTGGTGGCAGAGCCGGTAGAAGAAACAACTATATCTCCACCATTAACGGTAAGTTTTGAACTAGGGCTGACATTATTAATACCTACGTTTCCACCAAAATATGCTATAGCATCAGAATTTGAACCAGTTGTCCCACCTTTTAAAAAGAAATCAACAAAATTATTTTCGTCTTGGACATAAATAGGATAAATATTATCTCCACCATCATTACTATAGTCAGCAATTTCCAATAATACCGCGTTAGTTGAATTATATAATTGATTATAATCCGTTCCGCCGATAATAAAGTTTTTAGCGTAACTAGTATTGGGGACGTTGTTTGTTGCCGTACCACCAGAATATCCTCTAATTATTAAGGGCCCGGCTAAAGTTGAAGTCGCCGAAGAAATAGTGGTAGTAGCTGAACCATCACTAGAAAAGACTGCGTTCCCGCCATTAACTGTTAATTTAGAAGTAGGACTAGTGTTGCCAATACCAACGTTACCGCCCGACTTAATAAACAAACCTGTACTCGAAAGCCCGCCCTGAACATTAGCCTGGCTGTCAGTCACTAAAGCAATATTCATTTCTGAATTCCATCCTCCTATCTGTAAAGTTGAAGGTCTGGCAGAATGAGCATTGCCAAAAACATCTATTTCTCCGGTAGCTGTTCCTTCAGCTGACCAAATCTGCCTCGCCTTACCGGCTCCTCCTGTTCTGCTATAAATCAAAAGGTTAGGATCTGAACCAGCATAAGAAGGATCGGCGCTGCCTATAGCCACATTCCCAGCTGGACCCACTACTAAAGCCGGGGTAGTCGTCCCTACAGTTAAAATGCCCGATAAAGTAGTAGTGCCAATACCTACTCTACCTCCTTCGCCTGAATCAACATATAAAGCCGGGGTATTAGTTTCAGTAGAAGTTCCTATGGCCACATCTCCCCAAACATCTAAAACATATCTCGGAGAAGAAGTAGCTATGCCTACGTTGCCACTGACAATTAAAGCCGCGTCACCTATTGATGAACTTGGATTGTATCCTAATGCCAATCTACCAAACATTCCATCTCCATATGGTTTGACGGGTATAGTGAAATTCGTCGTCCAACCAGCTATACCCTTTGAAACCCGTAATTCATCAATCCAACCATTCAAGGAACCGCGTTGGCCATATCCAACTGTAACTGAGGCCGGAAAGTCAGGATAAGTTATGCTGTATCCCGCATCTGATAGAGCGACGCCATCAACAAAACGTTTAAGTATATTTCCAGTCCTGACATAGGCGATGTGATACCAAGTATCTACAACAGGCGTAGTCCAACCAACATTACTATCCATGATTGTTGATGCGCCAGTTCTGACATAAGTACCGAGATAATAGGCGCCACCTGTATGATAAATATAATAAGTTGCGTAATTATCGCCATCTTGGTCTTGATCGAAAAATGACATTGTGCCACCTCCATCTGCCGGCAAAGCATTAAACTTAACCCAAAAATCAATTGTAAAATCACCGGTTCCAAAATTCCAATCATCGCTGTCTGAAACGCTTAAATAATCATTTGATCCGTCGAAAAATGCCGAAGATCCGCCGAATTTACTTTGAGCAACGCTAATTTTTACGTTACCATTCGCATTAATTGGATTGGCGGATAAGGAACTGTCCCTAAAAGAAGTTGAGTCTACTATTCCGTCAGCGTGTATCAATAATTTAGTATAAGAGTCTAAACCAAGAATACTGCCCTGCAAATTAATATCCTTATCTACATCTAATTGATATGCTGGCGCCATCGTCCCGATTCCTACTCTGCCATTTCCCGAATCAACAAATAGAGTCGGGATAGTCGTAGTCCCAACAAATAAGTAATTGGCTATAGTAGAAGAGGCCTGAGATATAAGTCCTCCAGCAAAAGTGGAAACTCCAGAGGAAATAGTAGTGGTGGCAGCGCCAGTGGAAGAAACCGCAATATCGCCACCATTAATGGTTAATTTAGAAGAAGGGCTAATATTATTAATACCTACGTTACCGCCACCTTGAGCTAAAATTAGATTTTGAGAACCGCTCTGTAAATATAATGGCTCATTAGGAACGTTTATCGTATTGTAGGTAAAATTCATGTAATATGTGCCATCGTAAGCGAGTCTCAATAAAGCTGGAGCAGTTGACGAAAGAAGATGTAAAAGAGATGCCGGCGTCACTGTGCCAATACCCACATATCCATTACCCGAATCAACGAATAGGGTCGGGGTAGTGGAAGTGCCAACGCTGAAATAATTAGCGATAGTTGAGGATGCTTGAGAGATAAAACCTCCGGCGAAAGTAGAGACATTGGAAGAAATAGTGGTAGTCGCAGCTCCAGTCGAAGAAAAAACGCCATCGCCAGCTACTGTTAAGGCGGAAGTAGGATTACTGTTAAGAATTCCAATATAACCAGTAGCAGTATCGATACGATCTTTTTCTACTCCATTTGAGGCTCTAATAGCTATAAAATAATGTCCGAAATGAAGGGAATTATTAGAAACACCATCAATATATGAGTAAATATTGCCTGGAAAATCAGTTGTCCCGTCTAAATAAAGACTAGCCCCATTCCCTTTAATTCTGGCACCTATAAAATTACCTTGAATATCTAATTTATATTCTGGGCTCGCCGTCCCGATACCCACATTTCCTGTATCGGCCATGACATATAAAGAATTAGTATCCACAATTAAACCGTGGGCAAACGTTGAGGTAGCTGAAGAAATAGTGGTCGTAGCAGAACCATTAGAAGAAACAACTATATCTCCACCATTAACGGTAAGTTTAGAAGTGGGACCAGAATTACTAATACCGATATTACCGCCTTTATCTATAGTTAAAGAATCAATAGCTCCGTTTTGAGTCTGAAAAAGAAGATCACCCGCATCTCCTCCGCTTCCAATCCAGTTTAAAATTACTTCATTTCCTCCAGTCCCTAATGTTATATCCCCAGCTACATGTAAAAGATTAGATGGGCTCACCGTCCCGATGCCTACATTCCCATTCTCAGATACATACAATCTATTACCATCAACCACAAAGCCTCCGGTATTAATAGTAGTTGTAGCCGAGATAGTTGAAGAAGAGTTAGAAATAAATCCTGCGTCAAAAATCTGGAGGGCAGTATAGGTTGAAGAAGCGTTAACGATCATTCCGGAATCAAAATTCACAGTACCAGCAAAAGTGGAAGAGGCTTGGGAAACCAAACCGCCAGCAAAAACAGAAGTATTAGAAGAAATAGTTGTGGTAGCCGAACCATCAGAAGAGATAGTGATATCTCCCCCATTGACTGTTAATTTCGAAGAAGGACTTACATTGCCGATACCAATATTACTAGAAGATTTTATAATCATCGCGTCTGTGCCCCCATTAACCTTAAAGGTAATATCATCACCCGAACCAGAAGTTAATAAAATAGCGTCGTTTGATGCATCTCCTATTTGTAAGGTGCCATCGCCTGAGTATCTAAGTGTTCCACTTCCGCCAATCGCAATTATCCCATTAACCTCTAAATTGGTTGCTGGAGTAATTGTTCCAATTCCAACGTATCCATTACCGGAATCAACAAACAAAGCTGGGGTGGTTGAAGTCCCAACAAATAAATAATTAGCGATAGTCGAAGAGGCTTGAGAGATTAATCCTCCAGCAAAAATAGAAACATTAGAGGAAATAGTGGTGGTAGCAGCTCCGGTGGAAGAAAAGACCGCATCTCCGCCGTTAACGGTTAGTTTAGAAATTGGGTCGCTGTTACCAATGCCGACATTACCAGAAGTAGTGAAGGTAACCAAATTAACCCCGTTATTTTTAATACTAAATCCTGTGTCTAACATGTCCACAGTTCCAGGACGCAATATGTCTTTGTAGTTGAAATTTACGCCATTCACAGCGGTTATGTGTACATAAGTTGCTGGGTTGAGAGTTAAGGCGCCACTACCAGTGCTTATTGTAGAAGCTCCAGAAAATTTCAAATTACCATTGATCTCTAATTTTTCTCCTGGCGTCACTGTGCCAATGCCGACATTTCCCGTATCAGCCATAATATATAAAGAATCTGTATCTACAATTAACCCATGAGCAAAAGTAGAGGTAGCTGAAGAAATAGTAGTGGTAGCAACTCCGTCGGAAGAAACAACAATGTCACCGCCATTAATAGTTAATTTCGAAGAAGGACTGATATTGCCGATACCTAAATTTCCGTTATTTTGAATTGTTAAATAGCTAATCCAAGAACCAGTTCCCCAACTCTGAAAATGTAAATTACTATCAGAAGCCTGAGCTAAAATTTGCCACTGATCTATAGCGTCGTCATTCTGATCCGACATCAACCTTAACCTAGCGTTCTGATTCTCACCTCCTTTTATTTGAATAACTCCTTCATTTGAATCTCCTCCATATATATCCACTAAATAATCTGGACTAATTGTTCCAATTCCTATTTTTCCATTATATGCATCAACAAACAAAGCTGGGGTGGTTGAAGTCCCAACAAATAAATAATTAGCGATAGTCGAAGAGGCTTGAGAGATTAATCCTCCAGCAAAAATAGAAACATTAGAGGAAATAGTGGTGGTAGCTGAACCATCGAAAGAAACAACCATGTCGCCGCCATTAATAGTTAATTTAGAGGAAGGACTTACATTGCCAATACCGACGTTAACATTTTGAAAATATGCCTGATCTATTAATTCCCCACCTTCGATAGTGAACCTTTCTAATGATGCCCCAGCATTCGTCCTTGTAAAAAAACGATGATTATAATCAGTTCCGCCGGCAGGAGCTATCTGGAAATAAGTGTAATCGGAATTTTCTCCATATATTTTTCCGTTATTTTGCAGCTCTATATCTCCATAAACTATCAACTTTCTGTCTGGACTCACCATCCCAATTCCCACATTTCCCGTATCAGCCATAACATACAAAGTATTAGTATCCACAATCAGACCACCAGCCAAAGTAGAAGTAGCCGAAGAAATGGTCGTAGTGGCGGCTCCAGTGGAGGAAACAGCGATGTCCCCGCCGTTGACCGTTAACTTGGAAGTAGGCCCTTCGTTGCCGATGCCAACATTGCCGGTCGTTGGTTGTATCCGTACTCTTTCGGTATCGTCTGTTAAAAACCTTATAGGATATCCCCTTGTATTATTAAGATTAAAGTTTCCAGTTGTATCGTCATACTCAATTTTTGCAAATATATCACTTTCCGTATTACTGAATAGTAGACGACTTTGTGTCGCACTTGTAATTTTTACATCTCCGGATATGGCTAATTTATATCCAGGCGCTGCTGTCCCAATGCCAACTCTATTAGTATCAGCCATGACATACAAAGTATTAGTATCTACAATCAAGCCACCCTCAATAGTAGTGGTGCCGTTAAAAGTAGAAGAAGAGTTAGAGATAAATCCTCCGGCGAAAGTAGAAACATTAGAGGAAATAGTGGTGGTAGCAGCTCCGGTGGAAGAAAAGACCGCATCTCCGCCGTTAACGGTTAATTTAGACGAAGGATTTACATTGCCAATACCCACATTTCCAGAACCAATCCAAGTTAATACCGGCGTGCCAAGGCCTCCAGTAATATTATTTGTATATCCCAAAGACCATGTATCGCCGGCATCGTTTTGAATAGAACCATAATAACTACCCGTGCTATCCATTGCCACCATAGTTCCGCCTTTTTTATTTAAATAAAGCGGCGTATAACCAGTCCCGCCAGAAAGGTAGGCCGTGCCGGTAGGTATAGAAAGAGCATGTGCTGGGCTTGCCGTACCAATACCAACGTTACCCGACTCATTAACTACCAACCTATCTGTTCTAACAACTAAAGGATTGGCGATGGTGGAAGTGGCTGCACCATAGAGAACCAAATTACCTGAGCCAATGATGTTACCCTGGACGGAGAAATTATCTGAAGGAGTAGAAGAAGCAATACCCACATACCCTGTGCTATAGTCAACAGACAACAAAGAACCAGTGGTTGTGGCTACTTGAAAAGAACCCCAGACATCAAGCTTAGTAGCAGGAGAAGTAGTAGCGATGCCGACATTGCTATCTAAAAAAGCTATAGTGGCAATATCTGTTTTGCCAGTAATCCTTAATCTTTCTACATCTGCGTCATCGGCAGTATTTCTGGTTCTAATATAGAAAGCGGTTCCTCCAGGGACGGCGTTATACCAACTCCTTATCTCTAAAGGTGATGCGGTAGAACCAAGTATTCCTTTGTCTGCCCCAACAAATTTCAACCAATTTACAGACAGATCATCATTAAAATAGCCTGTCCCTGAAACTTCTAATTTATATCCCGGACTCGCTGTCCCAATGCCTACGTTATTCGTATCCGCCATGACATATAGAGTATTGGCATCCACAATCAACCCCCCCTCAATAGTAGTAGTACCGTTAAAGGTTGAGGAAGAATTAGCAATAAAACCTCCAGCAAAAGTGGAAACATTCGAGGAAATAGTTGTAGTAGCCGAGCCGTCAGAAGAAATAGCCATATCTCCCCCATTAACAGTTAATTTTGAAGAAGGACCCTCATTGCCGATACCAACATTACCAGTTGTGCCGAGATATAATTGATTAGCTCTATATGTATATGTCCCAAATGCTAATGGAAGATCACCACCAGAATACTCATTAGAAAAAATTTGGCCTAATGTTGTTCCTGGATGGATATTAATAATTCCTACACCAGTTGAATCAGTAAAATATACATCCGTTCCTTTTACCTCCAACTTTACACTTGGATTATTTGTCCCAATACCTACGTTTCCTGATTCATTAACCACTAATTGATTTGTCCTGATCACTAAGGGATTAGCGATTGTTGAAGTTACTGAGCCATAGAGAACTAAATTACCAGAGCCAATGATATTACCCTGGACAGAGAAAGTATCTGAAGGAGTGGAAGAGGCAATACCTACATTGCCCGTTGATAATATCCTTATTCTTTCTGTGTTATTAGTGGCAAAATAAATATCTTGGGAAGAGGTGGCTGAAATATCTCCCGAAGCCGAAGCTATCTGAACATCGGTGCCTGTAGCAAATAAAGAACCATTCTCAGCCGTAATAGTTAAATTACCAGATGTTGTTTTTAAATTAGAAACTCCATTGCCAATTAAATCCAAACCACCGACTGCTTTGATTTCTCCGGTACCAGAAAGATAAAGCGGAAAATTAAAATCAAATCTATTATTAATTGAATCCCAAGTGATCAAAGCGTGAGGTGTATCTACGCCGCGATAAAATCTCAGAACGGAAGTCTCGTCGCTTGGAGCGTCAGAATTAATAGTAAACATTTCGGCATCAGTTCCAGTGATGGAAGTACTGGCCGAATAAATATTATTGGCATAAACTTTATCAACATATAAATTAGCCCAATCAAGAGCTGCCGAACCAATATCTTGCGCTCTCGGATCGTTAGGTAAAATATTACCATAAACCGTCAAGTTACCCGTCCCAACGATATTACCCGAAACATATAAAGCGATGTTGGGATCAGTACTTGTACCAATAGCCACCCGACCTGCCGCATCAACCGTTAAAGCCGGCGTGGAAGTACCAACGACAAATAATCCTCCGTTCAAAGTTGTTGTGCCAATACCTACTCCACCTCCTTCACCGGAATCAACATAGAGCATTGGGGTGTATGTATCTGTAGAAGTTCCGACAGCAAAGTCTCCCCAAACATCTAGAAGATACCTAGGAGTTGTCGTCCCGATACCGACGCTGCCAAAAGTATTTAAAACAATGCCTTCGTTAAATGTTATGGCATTATCAGCAACTCCTGATGCTGCAACACGAAAACGCAAAGTGTCGTTATCGTTATCGTGCCATATTTGAAAGGCCGAATCATTATTTATATACTTATCTCCACCAGAATAATAACCGTTTAAATAAATGGCTGCTCCGGCGTCAAAGACTTCATTGCCAACAATATGTAATTTGTCCTTGGGTATTGTTGTCCCGATGCCGACATATCCAGTATCGGCCATGACGTACAAAGTATTAGTATCAACTATTAAACCACTTTCAATGGTGGTCGTTCCATTAATTGTGGAAGAAGCCTGAGAAATAAAACCTGTAGCAAAGGTGGAAACACCACTAGATATAGTAGTAGTGGCGGAACCATCGGAAGAAACAATCAGGTCTCCTCCATTAACTGTCAACTTAGAAGAAGGAGTAATATTGCCAATGCCCACATTGCCAGATTTTAACAACGTCATGACTTGGCCGCTAGCATAGGAATCGCCAAAACCAAACTTTATAGCCGACGCATCGTTGCCGCTATATCTATTATATAGATATGCGTTTGTCCAGCCGGCATCGTCAAATCCTAACGACAATCCCAATAAACCTTCTGTATCTGTCAAACGTACTTTTTCATCGTTAGTTGATTGAATATGTAAAAGTGTCTTTGGCTCTATCGTACCGATGCCTACAAAATCGTTCGCCGCATCAACAAATAAAGTATTAGTATCGACAACTAAATAAGTGTCTAAGGTTGTGGTAGAAGCGGCTCTTAACTGTCCTGTAATTAAAACATCACCGGTAATATCAGCGCCCCCTCCTGTAACATAAAATCTGTCGGAAGTAGTTGTATTCCCCGTGATATTTACTCCGCCGGCCACAATATCTAGAACTTGGGTGCCGCCGGAAGTAATAACAATATGATCGGTGGTTTCGGCATCAATAGTCTCTCCGGTGGCTAAGGTAATCTTTCCTCCATCTACTTGTATATCCCCTTCCACTTGTAAGTCAGCTACTGCCTGGCCGTCTGCGTTAGTAATTAAAACTGTAGTGGCTCCCGAAGAAGTGGCGTTGATGGTTATATTGCCTGAATATTGCAAAGTGTTGGTATCTACTCTGCCGGAAACGATAAAATTACCTGATTCGTCTAAATAGTTTGAAGCTGATTGTAAAAATAAATTGCCATCAGGGTTAATAGTCAAAGTCCCAGATCCTTCTATTGTCTGATCTCCCACAAAAGTTAAATTACCATCAATCATGGCGTTGCCCGTTACAGCCAAAGTAGCTGAAGGAGTGGAGGTGGCAATGCCCACCATGGTATTTTCTGAATCTACCAGGAAAAGAGGAGTATTAAAGTCAGTAGTGGTCCCTATAGCCGCTGATCCCCATGTTTGGAATAAATAACTTGGAGTTGTCGTGCCGATGCCGAATCTGGAATCTAAAACAGTCAAAGCGTCCATGGCCTGATCGCTAAAAACTAACCGGCCATCTATGTCACTAAAACCAATCCAGCGGCCATCTGACATGACAATATTCCCTCCAATGGTAGAGGTACCGTTAATATTTGTCGTGCTGGCGTTCAATACAGAACCGTAAATTTCTGCCCAAGGAGAGGTCGGCGAACCTAAATTATAATAATAAGCTTCTTCCGGCAGAATACTGCGGGAAATAGTGGTGCCTAAAACATTTAAACCACTGTAAAAAGTTCCGTTACCTCCGGTAGTATTGCTCGTAGGAACAGTGGCAGCGGTTCCCGCGGTCCCGGTATCAGTCAAATAAGTATGTATTGTCTGCCAATATTGGTCTTGAGAATTTTCAGTCCGTCCGTAAACACGATAACCGGAAGCTCCGGTGACGGCATCCCAAGAAATTAAAACAGAATTAGTTGTAGCGTCAACCGTAGTTGAAACTTCAGTTGAGCTTGATGTCTCGCCATTAGCATTTAAAGCTGTGACAACGTAATAATAAGTGCCGACTCCCAACGTGGCACCAGCCGTAGTGGTTGCCTCAGCTGTAACATTGGCAGGAGCTGAAAGCTTATTAACCGTTAAATTGCCAGCGCTAAGCGTCAAATTAGACGGTGAAGCTAAAACTATATTGCCCTGGAAATTAGAGGTTCCTTGTATATTTAAAGAACCCGCTAGGGTCATATCCCCTTCTGCGTCAATTTTGAATTTTTCAGATCCATTTACTCCTATTTCAAGAAGCGAAGCGTCAGCGCTAGCTGAAGAAGGATTAATATACACTGAACTGCTGGAAGCAGAGCCCGAAGGAATGCCGGTTAATGTTGTTTTACCTCCAATGCCTAAAGATCCTACGACGGCCAAAGACCCTTGAGTGTCCATATTACCAGTAGCACTTATACCCCAATATCTAGTATCGATGACGCCAACTTGTCTTTCATCGCCTAAGCTAAAGTAACCGTAACCTGCTAAAAATCCGTTAACATTTAATCCCCCAACGGAAAGATCATTATGGGTGACATTACCCTGCGAAGTAACATAATCCAAGGTGAACTCTTGGGCGCTCATGGAGTCCAATAAATCAGCGTTAAGGTTGGAGACTAAATTGCGGTTAGTTGTGACAATGGTGCCTGAGCCCAAATCAAGATTAGCTCCCTGAGTTTGAATGCCGCCTAAAGCCTGCAATTCGCCGTAAACCAATAAACTATCTAAAAGTTTGGCTGCGCCCTTAATTAAAATAGTTTTACCCACTTCCACATTCCCCTCCAATTTAACATCTTCATAAGTAACGTTACCGTTCTTGGTGACAAAAGCTAAGGTGAAATCATGGCTGGAAAGATTATCTAAATAGTCGGCGCTTAAATTTTCAACAGTAGTTGTTGACTGAACGACGAAAGGAGCTACCCCCTGCTCAACCCAAGATCTAATTTGTCCTTGAGTTTCAATATGGCCATAAATAGAAATTTTACCTTCCTTGTCTAAAAGTAAAACTTCGTTGGCGTGCGTACCTGGCCTGGCTCCTTGCAAAGTTTGAGCATCATTAAGAAATTTATTAACGCTCAATAAAACATTATCTAAATTGCCGAAAGTTACTCCGCCCACCAAAAGCAATAAAGCAACGATAGCTAGAACTGAAGCGACAATTGCTTTGGGAGTGGAGCGGAAATAATGATTAGCTGCGCCGTTAAGTATGTTTAATTTACCTAAGAAGCTTTTAGTCGCAATTTTAGCGTCTATTAATTGCGAAAGTTTTTCAAAGAATTTTTCTTCAGGAGGTAAAACAACTTCTGGCTTCTTTTCTTCAACCTTTTCTTCTATCACCTCTTCTTTTACTTCCTGCTTTAAAGTCGAATCCGGCGCTGCTACTATAGCTGGTGCCGGTTTTTCTTGAGAAATAATGACTTTTGACTTTTCTTCTTTAATTGGTTGGGTAATCGGTGCTGTTTTCTTAACAGGCTCTGGAATCCTCTTAAAAATCTTGGTTTCTTCTTTTTTAACTGCAGGTTTTGCTAAAACAACTTCTTTTTTGATAACTGGCTTTTGTTTCTTGAGCGCCACCTTCATGGCTTCTGCTGTAACTCCAAACCTAGCCAGATCATTTTCCATTGTTCTGAGAATTGGTGTCTTTTCTTTTTCTGACTCTAAAGTATCTTCTATTGGTTCTTCAGAAATATCTTCTGTTTCTTCTGGTGTTTCTTCAGCCACCTCTTCTTTCAAGGGCTCTGGCTGTTCTATTTGTTCTGGCTGTTCCGTATTTTCATTTGGTTTTTTTTCAAGAAAGTCTGAAAAATCTATTGGACCTTCCGGAGAGGAAAGAGATTGCGCTAAAATCGGAGAAGTAAAATTAAAACCTTTATTTATTTTTCCTCTGTAGGCAGGACTGAAAAGATGTTTTGGTAAAATAAATTTAATCCCCTGCCCGGCCAAATATGTTTCTAAATTATTCTGAGTTGTGTACCAATTTCGACCAAATTTCTTTGCTTGTAATTTTCCCTGCCTGGCCAATAGACTTAAATATTCTTGAGAATATGGTGAAGCTTTTGCTACTTCGGCCAAAGAAACAAAACCCAATTCAACCTTCTTTTGGTTTTCTTTTTTTCTTGTTTCTTTTTTAATTTCTTGAAATTTCATGTCAATTTCCTAGCCTTGACAGAACAACTAATTTAATTAAAATACAAGCTGAAGACTCCAATATAAAATCCCCTTTAGGTGTAGCAGCTTGAAGTATGATTTTTGCGGGGTCTTCTTTTTGTCCACGAATATAATTAATTTATTCGCACATCCGATATCACATCGGATACATTAATTCATTATCGGTTTATCAAGAGGGGTTGTCAAGATAAAATCTGTGGAAAAACTACTATATATATCCAAGGCTAAATTCTCAAGTTAAAATTAGCTATTTTTTAACCCAAAAAATAGCCCAAAATTAATACCACCTAACTAATAAGATGACTGGCCAAAAAACAACACTTTTTAGGCAAATAAACCTTGATCCTGGAGCCTTATTAATCAAAATAAATATGCTATTTGGTCTTTATTCGCTTGACAACCGGTCTGGCCTTGTTAAAATTAACTTGAGATAGGAAACATTAATAAACATTGATAAGTATTATACTAAAGATTACTAAAAGACTATCGGATATGGATAAAAAATATTACGCGATCAAAGAAACAGCCAAATTATTAGGAGTTACTCCCTTAACTCTCCGTAACTGGGATAAATCTGGCAAGTTGAAAGCCTACCGAAATCCCATCAATAACTACCGAGTTTATAAAGCGGAGGAAATTGAACTCTTTTTAAGAAGGATGGAAAGCAAAAGGAAATTACTCTTCGGCTAAGAACTAAAAAAGCGGCCCTATAAAGGGTCGCTTTTAGTTACCAACCTTACTTTATAAGCGCATTCCTAAGCCACTGGCCATACTCCCCCAAAATACTGGTGGTAAATTTTAAAGTATCATCCGGACGAAGAGCCGCTAAATACGCATCGTCTGACAATCCTTTAATATCTTCTGAAACACTGGCCAAACTATCACCACCTTCTTGAATTAAAAAATCTCCTGCCCTACCGATCTCTGTAACATAAGGAGAAAGATAACTATAAGCCTCAAAAATAGTTTCTCTGGCCGAAAACCAGCTAGCCCCTAATAAAATCATAACTAAGATACTTACTAAAGATGGCCGAATGTCGCCCAAGCTAAATTTCATTTTAATTAACCTATCTATGGGAAGATTATCGGGCGGAAGGGGTTGAGAAATTCTGACAACTTTTTCAATCTTTTTTTTGCTTTCTATGATATCGTGATATTTTTCAGCTCCTGCTAAATACTCATCTAGCCACTCTTTACTCGTCATCCAATTCCTACCAAATTTAACAGCCTTTAATTTCCCTCGACGGGCTCTTAAACTTAAATATTCCTGCGAATAATCGCAGAATCTGGCTGCTTCTTTTAATGAAATGTAATTCATTGCTTTGTCCGATACTATTATAAATGTATTTTCCCTTAAATAAAAAGGGTCTGTCAATGACAGACTGTGGATAACCGATATACCTCCGATACTTATATATTACTATGTATAATGGGTTTTTATGCTCTGTAAAACACCCAATCCCAGAAAAATAGAAAGCAATCCCGATCCTCCATAGCTGACAAGAGGTAAAGAGATACCAATAATTGGGGCTAAGCCTAAATTCATACCAATATTAATGAAAAGCTGTGAAACCAATAAAGCACCGAAGCCAGCCGCAAATAACCTGGAAAAATTAGTCTGGGCTAAGAAGGCTATCTTCATTACTCGCCAAATAAGAAGACCAAATAAGCCAAAAAGGACGGATATTCCCGCTAAACCAAACTCCTCGGCAATAGCCGAAAAAATAAAATCGTTTTGAGGTTCCGGCAAAAAACCATACTGGGTTTGAGAGCCTTGATTAAACCCCTTCCCCAATAGACCTCCTGAACCTATGGCGATCTTAGCTTGGTTATAATTCCAACCGATACCTAAAGGTTCTGATTGCGGAAAGATAAAACCAGAAATCCTTTCTTTTTGATAATCTTTAAGTAGAAATTGCCAAGAAACTCCTACCAATAAAAGTCCACAAATCATGAGAATTACAAATGATTTAAGACGGATACCAGAGACTAATAAAACAATCAACCAAATACTGATTAAAATTAAAACTGAACCCAAATTGGGCTGACGAAAAATCATAATGCCGGGTAACAAAACATAGAGACCGGAAACTATAATATGTTTAATACGGTAAAGCTCTACATGGCGCTTAGAAAAATATTGGGCCAATAAAATAATTAGGACAATCTTTATCAACTCAATAGGATCTAAATAAATGGGCCCTATCTTATACCAACTTCTAACTCCTCTGATGGCCGGAGCAAAAAAGAATAAACCAAGGAGTGCTAAGCAACAAAGAGCATAAAGCAGAAACACCATATAGGGATCGTTTTTTAATAACCGGTAATCAAGAAGAGAAACGATTATCATTAAAACCAACCCTAAGATAAAGAAGACGATCTGTTTTTTAAAATTTAAAAAATCAGCTCTGCCTGCCGAAGAGCTGCCAATAGATAGTAACCCTAGGGCTACCAGTAAAATAGCTGAAACAGTGAGGGTTAAGTCAGATTTTCTAAGATGATTTAAAAACGTTTTCATTTGCTGCCTTCTCCCCTATTCTATCATTCTCCTAGCATTTTTAAAAACTCTTTTTCAGAAATTATTTTTACTCCCAAAGTTTTAGCTTTGGCAAATTTAGAACCTGGATTTTCTCCAGCAATTAAATAATCTGTTTCCTTAGAAATAGAGCTTTGAGGCCGGCCCCCCAGCATTCTTATTTTTTTATGGGCCTCTGAACGGGTCAGACTGCTCAAACTGCCCGTAATAATAAAAGTTTGGTTGGAGAGTTTTCTGCCGATCTTTTCCGGCAAGGTTATTATCACGCCTGATTTAAGCAAGTCCTTAATTAACTTTTGATTTGCCTCCCGCCCAAGCCAATCAAAGAGACTCTCTAAGACGATCTTCCCTGCGCCTGGCACGCTTCCTAATTCTTCTCTTGAGGCCCTAATCAGCCTTTCCAGGCTGCCAAAGTACTGAGATAGGTCATAGGCCATTTCTTCTCCAATATGACGTATACCTAGACTATAGACAAACCGGGCTAAAGGTATCTTTTTACTTTTCTGGATTGAATTTATCAATTTTTGAGCTGACCTTTCAGCGAATCTTTCCAGGGTTAATAAATCATCTTTCGTTAAGCTAAAAATATCAGCTGGAGTAAAAAGCAGATTTTCTTCGATCAATCGGTCAACTACTTTAGGTCCCAATCCTTCAATATCAAAAGCTTTCTTGGAAACAAAATGATAAAAAAATTCTTTTCTTAAGGCTCGGCAATTGGCATTGGGACAGCGCCATACCGCCTCCTCATCTGATTTTACCAGCCTTGTGCCGCAAACAGGACAAACCTTAGGGAAGATAAACTCTTTTTCTTTCCCTTCTCTCAGCTCCGGTAGAACTTGGGAAATAGCAGGAATCACGTCGCCGGCTCTTTCAACTATTACCGTATCACCTATTTTTAATCCCAATCTTTTAATCTCTCCTTCGTTGTGTAAGGTAGCTCTGGAAATGGTGGCTCCAGCAATATTCACCGGCTCTAAAATAGCTACCGGGGTTATAGCGCCAGTTCTCCCCACTTGCAACTTAATATCCTTTACTTTAGTCGTCGCTTGTTTGGGAGAAAATTTAAAAGCTCTAATACCTCGAGGACTTTTGCCGGCCACGCCTAATTTCAAAAAGAGATCGTTATTATTAACCACTATGACTACGCCATCAATCTGGAAAGGCAAAGCCTCTCTTTTCTGGCCAATGGCTTTCCAAAAATCAATCACTTGAGATATATTTTGGCAGACTTTTCCTGTCTCAACTCTAAAGCCCAAACTAAGAAGCTTTTCATGTTCTTTGGAATGTTTCTTTTGCCCCAGGTCGGTTATTAAATCATAGGCTAGAAACCTTAATGGTCTTAAGGCGGCTAATTTTGGGTCCAACTGCCTGATGGAGCCAGCGGCCAGATTCCTAGGGTTGGCATAGGGCTTTTGGCCTGTTTTGGCTAATTCCTTATTCAAACTATTAAAATCCTTCTTTTCTATATAGACTTCACCCCGGACTTCAACCTCCCCCTGAATATCGGCATTCAACTTTAAGGGAATACTTTCTATGGTCCTTAAATTCTGAGTAACATCTTCCCCTATTTTGCCGTTGCCTCTGGTGGCTCCTAAATCAAAAAGACCATTCTTATATATTAAAGCTATGGCAAACCCATCGATTTTCAATTCGCAAAAATATTCAAACTTGGCATCGGGAGCCAATCTTTTCAAATAGCCCTCCCATTCCAACAGTTCTTTCTCAGAAAAGATGTCTTCAATGGAAAGCATGGGCAATCTATGCTCCACTTCTTTAAATCCTTTTAAGGGCTTGCCGGCCACTCTTTGAGTAGGAGAATCGGAAGTGATTAAGTCAGGATACTGCTGCTCTAATAAATAAAGTTCATGTTTTAAAGAATCCAAGGCTTGTTCGGAGACCTCCTGCTTGTCTAAAACATGATACAAATAGCGGTGATGATCAATCACCTCTTTTAGTTTAACTATTCGGAGTTTAGCTTCTTTTTTATCCATTTTAATAATCTATTTCAATAGCCCGATTAACTTCTTTGAATTGACCCACTGATTTAATGCAAAAAAAGCTGGCGGAACAAGAATCGCCCCTAGCGGTAATGATCACTTGAAAGCTGGCTCCATTGCTTAAGGAGCTAGAATAAAAATCTAGAGTAAAGTTAGGATTTTGACGGTCAACTAGAACCTTTTCGATGCCCGCGTCAGCGGCATAAAAAGCCATGACCGAATAACCCATTTCTCTCAACATTTTAATCTGGTTAACGGAAATCGTGGCCAAACCTAAACTAATAGACATCACAACTGTCAAAATCATGACAGCTAAATAAAGAGATGTTCCTTTTTGATTATTCTCTAATGTCGGCATTTCTTTGAGAAACGGTTGTTTGGATGATGACCTTTGAATTTTCTTTACCAAGAGCTTCCCAGGCAAAAGTTATCTTCGGCTGTGCACTGTCAATCTGGCTTTCTCCGACTAACTCGGCGTCAAACCAACTCACTAAAATATTTGTTGAAGTTAAAAGGTTAGTCTCATCTCCTTTTTCTTCTTTAAGTTGAATATCCCAGATAAAAGATTGACACTCTCCTTCATAGTTTTTAAAAGCTATTTCCTGAGCAAAACCTAAATCATCACGAATAATCTGGTAGTTGGTTTTGACTGGAATACAATCGCCGATTAAATCCTTTTGCGCCATTCTTAGAGCTCTAGACATATATTCAACGGCGTAAGAGGTTTGATCAAGTAAATCTTGAGTAGCCAGGCTTTTGCGCTGAGCTTTTAAGCTGAAAACAAAGACGCCCACGGACATGGAAACTACCATAGTAAAAATCGCTACAGAAACCAGCATTTCTATTAAAGTAAATCCCTTTGATTGAAATTTATTGGTTGAGTTTGCGCCAGTCATATAATTCGGTTTGAGCGGTTACCTGATGAGCCCTACCCTTTTCCTGCCAAGACACCCGGGAAGAAACTAAAAGCTTATCCGTCCCAGCAGTAATAGTAATTTTTCTTTTATAAACAGAAGCTGACCCTGACAAATATTGATAACCAAAAGACATATCAGAAAAATCCGGCGAATGAAAAAGTAAAAAACTGTCGGTATACGGCACCAATCCTTCGGAAAGATAATCTATCTGACAACCTGTAGCGCAATTGGTTAAGCCCCTATCCCAAAGAATACCCGTATCTTGCCTCCATTCTAGCCAATTATTATCTCTTATGTTCCTGACCAATTCCAACCCTTCCTGAGCCAAATACGAGGCTGTTAATTGATAGGAAGCTTGAGGAGCAATATTTAACGTTTGGTTAATTAAAGCGAAAGCTCCCAAGACTCCTATGGTTAAGATAAAGACCGCCACCAGCGTTTCAATTAAAGTAAAAGCTCTCATTCTTCAATGGTAATTAGGCCTGCTTTATTAATTTCAATTGTTTTTTGCGTGATTGGTATAATTTCCGTGGTTATCTTGTCATAGCGATAACTGCCAGCGCTTCTAGTCCCTGCGGCAGTTTGGTCATAAACTATCGCAGGCTCTGAAGCCTTAGAAGCAAAACTACTGGGACAATCATGCTTAGTATTTAATTTATCGCAATTGGCCGATACGCCGTAAGTAAGATTAGCCCTCGGAGTCTTTAGCCCATAGCTAAAATTAATAACATTATAGCGATATTGAAAAACTCCCGAGCCGTCTATACTTAGAACAATTGAAGCTAACCCAGAATCTACCGGAGAAAAAACGACATCGGGATTAGGAGAAACAAAAGTAATAGACATGGGAGAGGTCGGAGACAAATCAGAAATCTTTATCTTCCTCTCCAGAGTAACTGTTTCAATTATTTCGCCGGCAGTGTAGGCTTCATCCCCATCAAGATCAGCGAACAAAAAATATTGATTAGGATAGGTCCCCGGTTCAAAATATATCCCATAGCCCGGCGGAATTTCACCGCTTGCCGTTTCCTTAGCTGAAAGAGCCATTTCTTGAACTCTTCTTAGGTCTTGAGATAGCTTAGAAGCCGATCTGCTTAAAGCCAATTCCTGATCCCCTGTTCTAAAGCTAGGCAAAAGCACCGCGCTCATTAAACCAATAAGACCGGTAATAACTAAGAGCTCTATTATAGTAAAACCTTTAGATTTCACAGATTTAAAAAGCTCAAATACCAGTTAATAATCTGCTCTCCCCAAAAAAGTGAGATTAATGTTCCCGCTACTAGAAAAGGCCCGAAAGGTACCTCTGACTTGAACGACTTCCTACGGGAAAGCACCAATCCTATACCTATCATAGCACCTAAAAAATTAGCCAAAAACAAAGCTAAAACTATCTTGGGCCAGCCTAACAAAAGTCCCATAAAAATAGCTAACTTAACGTCTCCCCAACCTAGCCATTTACCCCTGGAAACCAGAATAATCAAACCGAAGAAAAGAGCCGCTCCCAGGGCTGATAGAAGAAAAGGGACAAATAAGGAGAATTGTTTAGTAAAGATAAAAACTAAAGAAACAAGAATCGCCGGATAAATTACCTTGTCCGGTATTAAGTAGTGTTTTAAATCATAAATGAAAACAACGATCAGAAAAGAACTGGCAACTAAATAATAAGCTAAAGAAAGACAATCAGACGAGAAAAAAGAAGCCAAAAAGAAAACGACAGCCGTGCCTAGTTCCGCTAAAGGATACTGCCAGGATATTTTCTTTTGGCAATAGCGGCATTTGCCTCTGAGGAACAAAAAGCTTAAAACAGGGATCAAATCCCAAACTCCTAGCCTATGCTTGCATTTAGGGCAAGAAGATCTGGAAAATAAGAACCCCTCCCCTGTTTCCAGCCGACAGACCAGACAGTTTAAAAAACTGCCAATAATCAGACCAAAAGTAAAAATTATCAAATTAAAGGCCATTAAAATATTTTACCATAGATAAAAGAAAATTGCCCCGTTTGAAAACGAGGCAATTTAGACGGACAATTTACAACCGATTAGAAGCAGCAATCAGCTAGGGTCGGTGTGGCGTCTGAACATGAGAAGTTGCCGGCATTAGAAGCGGTGTAGTAAGTTGTCGGGCTGGAAGGAGTTTCTAGGGTAGCATAAACACAGAACTTCTGAGCATCTGATGTGTTATTAATCCAAACATAACTTCCTGTTCCAGGATCAGCTGGAGCTTTAGTCATGTAAGTACCAATAGCTGGTATAGCGGCTCCTGCATTAGTTAAATAGGCGTCGTTAGCCCCATAATACATTTCCTGAGCTGTGATTATCTGGCGCATATCAGCCTTTCTGACGGCATCTCTAGCCGATTTTCTGGCTCCACCCATAGAAACTAGGACAACGGAAGACAAAATACCAATGATGGCAATAACCACCAAAAGTTCAATTAAGGTAAAACCTTTGGATTTCTTGGAAAATAATTTCTTCATAGATAGTATTTTAATCAATTTGCTCGACCTTTTTAAAAATTGTCTGTTTTTATTATACCACAAATAAAAAAAGCAAGCTGTGGATTACTAGAGAGACGTCATTTTGTACATAGGCAAAAGTACGGCCGCCATTATGCCCGCTACTATTACAGCCAAAAAAACAATCAACAAAGGCTCTAAAATACTCAAAAGGCTGTCTGTGGAACGTTCTATTTCTTTCTGATAAAAGCCAACCGCGCCCATTAAGCTTTTATCTAAAGTACCCGTTCTCTCTCCCACATCAATCATTTGAGTCAGCATGGCTGGAAACTCTTTAGGATACAAAGCCAGACATTGACTGATCTTGCCTCCCTTTCTGACTTCTTCTTTCAACTGCAAAACAATTGCCTGGTAGGTTGAGTTCCCCACAATCTCAGCTGTAATATCCAAAGCCTGGACAATCGGTATACCGCCGGCCACCAAAGTAGAAAGATTCTCGGCAAAACGGGAGACATAGATCATTCTTAAAAATGGACCGACCAGAGGCACTCTCAAAAGAAACTTATCCCAAGAACTTTTGCCTTCCGGAGTTTTCAGAAAGCGCAAGAAAAAGAAAACAACAACCGGAATAATCAAAAGCCAAATCCAGCCCCAGCTACGGGAAAAGTTAGAAAGCCCGATAACTACTTTAGTTATAGTCGGTAATTCTTGTTCTGATTCTAAAAGAACTCTGGCGATATTGGGTATGACAAAAAACATCATCATGGCCAAAACTCCTATAACCACAATCGAAATCATAGCCGGATAAGTTAAAGCTCCCTTAATTTTGGCGAAAAGATGATATTCTCTTTCCAAGTGCTCGGCCAAATAATCAAGGCTTTCCGATAAAGTTCCGGAAGCTTCCCCGGATTTAACCATACTGACGTAAAAAGGAGAAAAAAGTTTGGGATAACGCGATAATGCCTGAGAAAAAGGCGAGCCGCCTTCAACCGTATCGGCTAATAATAAAATCTTTTCCTTAAAATCAACTGATTTATTTTGGTCGGATAAGGCGTGAAGCGCCTCAACTAAAGGAATTTTTGATTGGAACATTAGAGAGAGCTGGCGGGAAAAATTAACGATGTCTTTTTTTCCCGTCTTGCCGAAAATCTGAATTTTTTTGGCATAAAAAGGCACGCCTTTGGCTTCTTCCAAAAACGTGACAAAAAGCTTACTGCTCTGTAAGAGAGACAGGGCTGCATCCCGCGAAGAGGCTTCCACGTTTCCCGCCTGAACAGTTCCATCTTTATCCCTAGCTTGATAGTTAAACTTCATATTTATTTCCTAGACAGCATTTTAAGCTCAGTGGGATTTAAAGAATAATTTAAGGCTTCTTCCAAAGAAATTTCTTTGGTTTTGACCAAAAACGACAAAGATCTGTTCAAAGAGACCATGCCTTGATCGCCCGAAGTTTCAATAACTAAGGGTAATTCATGGATTTTATTCTCTCTGATAAGGTTAGCCACGGCCGGAGTAGAAATCATAATTTCACAAGCCGGTATTAAACCTCCTTTAATTCTGGGCAACAGCCTTTGGGAAATAATACCCAGCAAAGAGCCTGATAATTGAGCCCTAATCTGGTTTTGCTGATTAGGCTCAAAGCTGTCAACGATGCGGTGGATACTCTGGGAAGCGGAGTTGGTATGTAAAGTAGCGAAAACCAGGTGTCCGGTTTCAGCCGCTGTAATGGCCGTAGCCATGGTTTCGGGATCGCGCATTTCCCCTACCATAATGACGTCCGGATCTTGGCGGAAAGTGGCCCGCAAGGCCTTAGAAAAGCTTAAAGCATCTCTATATATTTCGCGTTGATCAATAATAGCTCTATCTTCCTGGAAAATATATTCAATCGGGTCTTCAATGGTGATAACATGATCAGCTCTTTGATGGTTGATTTCATCAATGAGAGCGGCTAAAGTTGTAGATTTACCATGACCTGAAGGAGCAGTTACCAAAACTAATCCTTGGGTGGCTCTGGCAAAATCATGCAAAAGATTGGGTAAATTTAATTGCTCAATGGTCGGAATTTTATTGGGTATTAGTCTGAGAGCGCAGGAAATATTGCCCCGCTGAAAATAAACATTAACCCGGAAACGCGCTTTATCTTCAAAACTGTAAGAAAAATCAATATCCTTTTCCACTAGAAACCTCTGGTATTGTTCTTCGGTCATTAATTCTCGGGCTAAGGCTTCTGTATCCTCAGGAGTTAATTTTTTTTCTTTGAGCAAAGGGACTAAAGAGCCCGAAGACCTTAAGACCGGGTTATGGCCGACGGACAAGTGCAAATCCGAAGCTTGCTGTTTGATTGTCAGATCCAGAATACTTTTTAATTTGGAATCATTCATGTTATTTAAAATTAATTATTATTTTCAGCTACTCTTAATACTTCCTCTATGGAGGTGATGCCGGCCAGAGCTTTGAGAATGCCGTCCTGTTTCATGGTGATCATGCCCTGTCTTTTAGCTTCGGCTTGGATCTTTATTTCATCCGGCTCCTTTAAAACTATTTCTCCTAATTCTTTGGTCATTTCCAGAATCTCAAAAAGAGCGATACGGCCCGTATACCCTGTTTTGCATTTCTTGCATTCGCCCGGTTCAAAAATCATAATTTCTGATTCTTTGGGCAGATTGGCATCCTTTTTAAATTCAGCTGGCAGAGTTTCCAATTCGTGCATAATCATTTCTTTTATTTTTGAATCTGGAACCACTTTCTTCTTGCAGTCCGGGCAAAGTTTTCTGACCAGTCTCTGGGCCAGACAAACACTGACGGCTGAAGGGATCAAAAAGGGTGCGACCTTCAAATCAAGCAGCCTGGGGATAACGCCCAAAGCATTGTTGGTATGTAAAGTGGACAAAACAATATGCCCGGTCAAAGCGGCCTGGGTGGCTAGAGCCGCAGTTTCTTCGTCTCTGATTTCACCGACCATGATGACATTAGGATCTTGTCTTAGAATATGCCTTAGTCCATTGGCGAAAGTATAGCCTATTTCCGGCTTAATCTGAGACTGATTGACGCCTTCGATGAAATACTCCACCGGGTCTTCCAGGGTGATAATATTGACCCCTTCTTTATTTAAAAGATTTAAAATGGCGTAAAGCGTAGTGGTTTTACCAGATCCGGTAGGGCCGGTGGCCAGGATCATGCCATAAGGTTTCTTGGTCGCGGCTTCCACAACGCTTAGATTTCTTTTTTCCAAGCCTAGATTTTCAAATTTCTTGACTCCGTCTGTAGAATCCAGAACACGCATGACCACTTTTTCGCCTAAAACCGTCGGGAAAGTAGAAACCCTAAAATCAATACTTTTATCCCCCACCTTAGCGGAAAATCTGCCGTCTTGAGGAACCCTAGTTTCGTCTATTTTTAAACTGGACAAAATTTTAACCCTGGCCACGACAGCCGGATGTATTTTTAAAGGCAATAAAAGATTAGCCTGCAAAATGCCGTTGACCCTAAAGCGCACTCTTAATTCTTTTTTACCTGGCTCAATATGAATATCTGAAGCTTTAGCTTCCACAGCGTGCCTCAGCATAACCGCCACTACCCTGGTAATAGGAGCATCTTCGGTCACCTGCCCGACACCTTCTCCCCCCCCCAAAGAGGATCTTCTTTCTTTTTCTAATTCCAATTCTCCCTCTAGCTCTTCCAGGGCGACCTTAACTTCTTTTTTTAAATTCTGATACTGTTTTAAAAGATTATTTAAAGTGGTCGGAGTAATTAAAAAGATATTGTAGGAAAATTGTCCCTGTCTGGCTAAAAAGTTTAAAGCTTCTTGAGCTTTCAAATCTTCAGGATAAATCATACCCACTTCCAAAACCTTTTCTTTCTTAGCCAAAGGAATCATCTGATAATATTTAGCCGATTCCTGAGGAATCAGTTCCAAGATGTTTAAAGGCACCTCATCGATCAGGATTTTCTTTAAGGGAATTTTAAGCAATTCGCTTTTCAATTCAAAAAGCAGGTCTTCAGCTACCAATTTCTTTTCCAAGATAAGCTCTTCTTCTCTTTTACCGGAAACCTTAAAATCATACTCCAAAGAATTGGCTTGTTTTTTGTCTATTAACTTTCTTTTGAGCAGCTCTTGAATTAAATTCATATAAGTTAGTAGGAAATAAAAGGATTGGTTCGACCAACCTTTTCTTGGCTAGGGGTTATTTCCTCAAAAGATTGGAGGCTTTCTATAGCGGCGTTTTTAAGAACCTCCCAATTAATTTCCACTCTTTGGACGGAAAAGTTTGGAAAAATCGTTTCAGGCTTCGAATGGGGTTTCGACAAAAAACTCCAAAAAAATATTAAAATCCCTAAGATAATCAAGCCCACTAAAATCAAAAGGAATTTTCTTTGTTTTTTCTTTTCTTCTAAAAAAGTGATAGCCATGGTTAATAGGAGAAGGTTTTAATACTTAAATTGAAAATAAACGGATCTTTGGTCTTCTTGGGGGTTTCAAAAGAAAGGTCAGAAAGACTAATCATTCTAGCTGATTGTTCCAAACCCGAAAGAAAGCTTTTAAAACCATCGTAAGACCCGCTGACCTCTAAGGTTAGCTTGGTTTCATTAAGTCTTTTTTGCTCGTTAGACTGATTGATTGAATCTATGCTGACTTTATCCAAAGACATGCCCGTTTCGCTGGCCGTCGTCTGTAAAAAATTAGTTAAAGAAGGTAGAGCGGAATCTGCAGGTAAAGCGCTAGATATTTTAGACAGGGCTTCTTCGTAAGTGTTAAGGGTCTCTGTCGTCTCTTTGATTTGAGTGAAATATTCTGTTTTCGTTTGAAGCTCGGCATTTTTTTCTTTAATTCCTAAAAGGAGAGTCTGCCAATTTTGGTATTTCGGATAAATTAAACCCAAAAACAACCCGATAGAAGCGACCCAACAAACGACGATGATAATAATATTCCTGTTCATGGTTATTTAAAAACTTCCGGGTTAAAAGAAACAATGAGATCAAAATCCACTGCTCCTTCCTTGTTAATAGCTAAATTAGACAAAATTGTTTTTTCAATTAAGCTTTGCTCTCTTAAAATGAGCAATTGTTGGCCTAAAATTTTAAAACTCGGCGTTTGCCCCAATAATTCAACCTGGGTACCATTTAAAGAAAATTTAGTGAGCCAAATATCGGGTAAAGTAGCCTCTTCTATAATCTTAAAAACAGCTGAAGTTTTTTGATGTCCGGCTAATAATTCTGAGAAATCTTCGATTCTTTTTTTATCCAATAAAAGCTGAGCTTCTTGAATTTTCTCTTCTTGAGTGCCGACTTGGTTAATTCTATCTTCCAGCGTCTGTAAATTTTTAGTGGCGTTATTTTCCAGAAGAAAAATAAGTGTTACAGCCAACACAGAAACCAAGGCTAAACCCAAAGAAATATAAAAACCTATCTGATAAAGATTGGGGAACCTTTTTATTCTTTTTGGTATAATATCTACCATTTGTTTACTCTAGCCCCTTCATTGCTTCGCCGGCGGCAATGGAATAAGTGGGGCCGATTGCTTTTAAAGTTTCTTCTAGGACTGGCGGATAAAGAGTGTCTGAAAAGGGGCTGGCTATTTCTGTTGGTTTGCCCGTCTCTTGGGAAAAATAACCGACAAACCCCGGCAATAAAGCCGAACTGCCAGATAAAATAACCCTTTGCACTTCCTGCCCTTCATTTTGAGCATAACTTTGGAAAATTTTCTTGGCTTCATGGACGATTAAATCGATCAAGGGCAAAAGGGCTTCTCTGCTTTGTCCATTCTGGGTAAAAAGGCCTTGTTTCTTTTTTAAAGCTTCTGCTTCTGGATATCCGAGATTTAAGCTTTTGGCAACTATATTGGTCAAATCATTGCCAGAAGTGTCAAAACTGTGGGAAATTCTTAGAACTTGATTGTTAATAATACTGACTGTGGTGCTGCGCGCGCCCACATCAATTAAAGCCAGCACTCCCCTTTCTTCTTTAACCAATGAACGCGATAGGCCGAAAACTTCTGCTTCCAAGGCTACTAACTCCAAACCTGAATTCTGAGCGATTTCCTGATATTGATTGATAACTTCGTTGGGCACGGCCACTAAAAGAATTTTAAAAGGTGTTTTATCCTGTCCGCCTTCAATTTTCTGCCAATCCAGGACAACTTCCGATAAAGGCAAGGGAATATGTTGCCTGGCTTCGTATTTGACAGCGTTGGGCAATTCCTCTTCGGTCATAGGGGGCACGGAAAAAGTTGTAAAAAAAGTGGAATAATCCGGAATGGAAAAATAGGCTTTTTTGGTTTTAATCTTAGCTTCGGACAAAATGGCAGAAATGGATTTAGCTATTTCCTTAGTGGAAACCGTCAAAATACTCTTATCAAAAGTCCTGAACGGCTTTTCATAAAGAGCTTCAGCTTGGATCTCGCCGTAGTTATCCAGTTTTTTTCTTTTACCGGCTTTGGACATTTCCACAATTTTAATAGAAAAAGTCCCGATATCCACTCCTAAAAAGCTTTGGGGATTTATTTTAAAAGGATTCCAAATCATAACTGCTTCTATTATATCATTTTTAAAGAAAACTGGAACGGATCTTCATCCTTCTTCTATTATATCCTAAATCCTAGCAACTAAAAACCGACTGAAAGTCGGTTTAGGCATTACTTTTGATTTCAATCACGTCTCCGTCTTCCACCACGTATTCTTTACCTTTAGTTTGGATTAAGCCTTTTTCTCTTGCTTGGGCAAAACCGCCTATTTCCAGTAATTTTTTCCAATTAATAACTTCGGCCTTAATAAAGCCTTTTTCAAAATCACTATGAATGACTCCACCAGCCTGGGGAGCCAGCTTTCCCCTCTTTAAAGTCCAGGCTCTGGTTTCATCCGGCCCAGTGGTTAAAAAAGTGATTAAATCCAATAAGCGATACGATTCTTTAATTAAATTATTAATTTTTAATTCTTGAGGTAAGCCAAAAGACGCCCTTTCTTCCGGGTTTAAGTCAGAAGCATCTAATTCGGCCAAGACATCAACCGTTAAAAACGGCCAGTTATTTTTCTGGAAAGTTTCCCTTAATTCGGGAGTAATATCGCTTTCGTGACCATTGAATAAATATAATCTTGGTTTAGCCACCAATAATTGGTAGCCGGAGATGATTTTTCTTTCCTCTTCCTCCCAGGTTTTTTCAATTAAAGTTTCTCCTTTAGCTAAAATCTCTTTTACTTTATTCAGCACCTCCATTTCTTTAATGGCTTCTTTTTTACCAGATCTGGCTTCTTTCTGGCAGGAGTCCATTCTTTTTTCCACGGTTTCCAAATCTTTCAAAATTAATTCTGTTTCCAAAATACCCTTATCCCTCAAAACGTCGATGCCCTGTTGGACATTGATGATTTTTTCATTTTGAAAAACCCGGAGAACATAAACAATAGCATCTACTTCCCGAATATTGGCTAAAAACTTATTGCCCAATCCTTCTCCCTGGCTGGCACCCTTAACTAAACCGGCGATATCCACAAATTCCACAGTGTTGTAGATTCTTTTAGCTGACTTAGTCAGCTCAGCTAATTTATCTACCCTTTCATCGGGCACAGCCACCACACCCACATTGGGGTCAATAGTGCAGAAAGGATAATTAGCGCAATCCACTTGTTTTTTGGTGATAAGCTGGAATAAAGTTGACTTGCCCACGTTCGGCAAGCCAACAATTCCGATAGATAAAGGCATGGGTTTAAAATTAACAAAATTACTTATATGCGCCCTGACGATGGCTAATGCGAATTACTAAAATATTCAATACTTTCTTATAAATTTTATAAATAATCCTGTAAACACCGACCCTCAAGGAATAAAAATCTTGAAAACCGCCCCGGAGTTGTTTACCTGAATGCGGGTTCTTCCTTAAATCGAATAAGGCCGCAAAAATATGCGGCTGATAAATTTTATCTATCCTATCTAAATCTTTTACTGCGCTTCTCGAGAAGACGATGCGATACATACTTTTATTTTTTCTGTTTACCGGCAAAAACAAAACCCTCTTTTAGCAAAATATCTTCGAGAGTTAAACAACTACCTCTTTTGTATTCTCTTTCGGCCTTCTTGATATCTCCTACCAAATCAGGTAATTCGTATATCGCCTCTAAGGTTTCCTGCCATGACTCAAATTCATTAGCAGACATGATGACAACCTTAAGTTTGCCCTTTTCGGTTAGGGCATAATGTGTGGATGGTCTTTGCACTTTTTCGGCTATTTTAAATATTTTCCCTCTCGCTTCCGAGATGGATAGAGTTGTAGTTGTATCCATGTTTTAAAACTTGCTTAATTTATCTCTATGTACATTATAACGTACATCTAGCCGCGATGTCAATACTATTTTTTGGCGGTGGGGGTGAGATTTGAACTCACGATACCCTTGCGGATATACCTGATTTCAAGTCAGGCGCTTTCGGCCGCTCAGCCACCCCACCAATAAAACTGGCGGAGGAGGTGGGAATCGAACCCACAGACGGGTTTTAAAGCCGTTATAGGTTAGCAACCTATTGCCCAGCCTTTAGGCGACTCCTCCCCGCATCATATATATAATATATATTAAAAAGCACTAAAGTCAATTTGATTTTGACCTATTTTCATGATAAATTTAATAAGCTGTCCCCATAGCTCAACGGATAGAGTGTAGCCCTGCGAAGGCTGAGATGAAGGTTCAATTCCTTCTGGGGACACATGCAGTTATTTACTCCCATTGAACAGCTGACGGGCATCGGCCCGGTTTTTCAAAGAAGACTAAAAAAGTTAGGTATTAAAACCCTCCAAGACCTCGTTTTCCACTTGCCTCATCGTTATGAGGATTTTTCGCATATTACTCCCATTAAAGACTTAAGGCCCAATGAAGATTTTTGTGTTAAAGGAGAAATTTTGGAAATAGCCAACCGCAGGGCCTGGAAAAGAAGAATGGTCATTACCGAAGCTATTATCCAGGATAAAACTGCACCCATCAAAGTAATCTGGTTCAATCAGTTTTATTTAACCAAAACTCTAAAGCCTAAAGACCAGGTATATTTATCCGGCCGGGTAACCCAAGCCAAGGATGGCCTTTGCTTGACCAATCCTGCTTATGAAAAGACCGGCTCAATAGACGAGTTAACCCACATGGGCAGAATAATTCCTGTTTATCCTGAAACCAGGGGCTTAACTTCCCGCTGGCTGCGCTGGTTGATCAGGCCAATTCTGGCCAGATTGAAAAACGAAATTGAAGATCCTTTGCCTGAAGCCTTCAGGAAGGAAGAAAAATTAATGTTCCTCAGAGACGCTCTATGGCAAATACATTTTCCCGATTCTTTAAAATTGGCTGAGGAAGCTAAAAAAAGATTCGCTTTTGAAAATCTCTTTTTTATCGAACTCTGGGTCTTGAGCGAAAGACTTAAATTAGCCAAAGAAAAAGCTTTGTCTATTCCTTTAAACTTAAGAATCATCAAACACTTTGTAGAGTCTTTGCCTTTTAAATTAACTGATGGCCAGAGAAAATCCCTTTGGCAGATATTAAAAGATCTGGAAAAGCCCAGACCCATGAATAGATTATTAGAAGGAGACGTCGGGTCCGGTAAAACCGTAGTGGCCGCGGCCGCGGCCTTGGAAGTAGCTAAAGCCGGCTTCCAAACGGCCTTCATGGCTCCAACGGAAATTCTTTCTAAACAACATTTTAAAACCGTGGCCAAACTTTTGGCTCCCTTTAAATTAGACATAGGACTACTGACCGGCAAGGAAGATAAATTCATGTCCTGGAAATTAAAGAACGATCCGATTGAGATTTCCCGCAAAAAACTGATCGAAAGATCAATCAAAGGCGAAATAGATGTTTTAATCGGCACGCATGCTTTAATCCAAGATAAAGTGAAATTCGGTAAGCTGGCTTTGGTTATTTTAGACGAACAGCATCGCTTTGGCGTGGAACAAAGAGCTAAGCTCACCCGCCAGCCCGATGTCATCCCCCACTTGCTTTCCATGACCGCTACTCCCATACCCCGAACTTTAGCTTTAACTATTTACGGTGATTTGGATTTATCTTTAATCGATCAATTGCCTGAAGGCAGAAAAAAAATCATTACTAAAATAATTCAGCCGGCTGACAGAGAGAAAACCTATGAGTTTATCGAAAAAGAAGTGGCCGGTGGCCGCCAGGTCTTTATCATCTGCCCCAGAATCGAAGCTGGAGACAAAATCAAAAAAGACAACATGCACTGGCAGGAAGCCAAAGCCGTTAAGGAAGAATACGAGAAACTGTCTAAAATAGTTTTCCCTAATTTAAAACTGGCTATGCTTCACGGCAAACTGACGGTCAAAGAAAAAGAAAAGATCATGAATGATTTCAAAAACAAGAAAACAGATATTCTGGTTTCCACCTCGGTTGTGGAAGTAGGCGTAGATATCCCCAACGCCACAGTTATGATGATTGAAGGAGCGGAAAGATTCGGCTTAGCCCAGCTCCATCAGTTCCGGGGCAGAGTCGGCCGGTCCAATTTCCAGTCATATTGTTTTCTCTTTACTGATTCCTCAAATAAAAAAACGCATCAGAGATTGAAAGCTTTAATTACCAGCCAGGACGGATTTGATTTGGCGGAAAAGGATTTGGAAATACGTGGACCTGGCGACTTTTCCGGCAGAAGACAATGGGGCCTCCCGGATTTAGCCATGGATGCCATGCAAGATCTGGCTTTAGTGGAAAGGACCAGACAATTAGCTAAAGGCATTCTAGAGGAAGATTCTTCTTTAAAAAAATATCCTTTAATGAAAAGGAGATTAGAAGAATTCCATAAAAGGATACACTTAGAATAAAAAGACCGGCCAACGCCGGTCTTTTAACTGAGGCTGGTATTTTTACAAAATTCAATAAAGCACGGGATAAGTGAAGACCATAAAATGCGCTGAGTACATTCTACTGGTTGAAATATATCTATTTCCGTCTTTTTGGAAAAAGTGGGCGGCACCCAACTGTTCGATATGAGTGAATCCTTGCTGCTCCATTATTTCAATAAAAGAAGCTGCGTCCCTAGTCAAATATGTTTCGTTATCTATGCGCACAGCTTCAGAACTTAAAATTACTTTTGGCAAGGCCAGCAATATGCCGAGATGATTTTCCCGCTGACTAAGAGCACGACCAAAAATCGCAAGATAAGCGAGCAATACGATTAAAATAACCCCAAAAGATACACCTATAATTCTTTTGTATTTTAATTGGTGTATCATAGAAAAACTTACATAATTTAGAGCGAATAATCTGGCGGCCCCAACGGGATTTGAACCCATGTTATCGGGATGAAAACCCGGTGTCCTGGACCAGGCTAGACGATGGGGCCAGCTTTCTCATCTTAGCTAAAAGTTTGTAAAAAATCAAGGAAGCAGATAAAATCAATTTATGGAGATTACCAAGACCTACGAACCCAAAGAAGTTGAAGAAAAGATTTACCAACTCTGGCAAGAATCAGGATTTTTTAATCCCGATAAACTTCCGGGCACCAGGAAAAAGGCCTATACAATTGTCTTGCCTCCGCCTAACGTTACCGGTGTTCTGCATATGGGACATGCCTTAAATGCCACCATTCAGGATATTTTAATCAGACAAAAAAGAATGCAGGGTTTTAAAACCCTTTGGCTGCCAGGCACTGATCACGCGGGCATTGCCACCCAAAACGTGGTGGAAAAAGATTTAAGAAAACAGGACTTGAGCCGGTTTGATTTGGGTAAAGAAAAATTCATTGAAAAAGTCTGGCAGTGGAAAGAAAACTACGGCAACATTATTTTAGGGCAGTTAAAAAAATTGGGGGCTTCCTGCGATTGGTCTAGAACACGCTTTACCATGGATGAAAATTACGCCAAAGCAGTAGAAACAGCTTTTTTGCACTATTATAAAAAAGGCTGGATTTACCAGGGCAAAAGAGTGGTTAATTGGTGTACAAGATGTGCTACCAGCCTATCTGACCTAGAACTAGAATATCAGGAAGAACAAGGGAAACTGTGGTATATAAAGTACCCGTTAAAAGATGGCGGCTTTGTGACTGTGGCTACCACCAGACCCGAAACTATGCTGGGAGATACAGCTGTGGCAGTTAGTCCTAAAGACGAAAGATATAAAAACCTGATTGGTAAAACGTTAATTTTACCTTTAGTCGGCCGCGAAATCCCGATTATTGCCGATATCCTCATTGACCAGCAATTCGGCACCGGAGCCGTCAAAGTCACACCGGCCCATGATCTAACCGACTATGAAATAGGCTTGAGGCATAAATTGGCCTTAATAGAGGTTATTAATGAAAGAGGAAAGATAATTTTCCCCGCCTATGCAGATCTAAAAGTCCTGGAAGCCAGAGAAAAAATAGTTGCCGATTTAACAAACTTGGGACTCTTAGAAAAAACTGAAGATTATTTACACCAGCTTCCCAAATGCTACCGCTGCAATTCAACAGTAGAATTAATCCCCTCTTTGCAATGGTTCCTAAAAATGGACAAGCTCGCCAAATCCGCCATTGATGCAGTCAAATCAGGTAAAGTAAAATTCCTGCCTGAACGCTGGGATAAAATATATCTTGATTGGTTGGGGAACATCAAAGACTGGTGCATTTCAAGACAGCTGTGGTGGGGACATAAAATACCCTTGGAGGGAGCGGATGATGTCCTAGACACTTGGTTTTCTTCAGCCCTCTGGCCTTTTGCCACTTTGGGCTGGCCTGAAAAAACTAAAGACCTGGCGACTTTTTATCCCACCAATACTCTTTCCACAGCCCGAGATATTATTAACCTCTGGATAACCAGAATGATTTTTTCCGGCAAAGAGCTGCTGGGCAAAGAACCGTTTCAAACTGTCATCATCCATCCGACAGTTTTGACCAAAGACGGCAAAAGAATGTCCAAATCCCTAGGCACAGGCATTGACCCCATGCTGTTAATTGAAAAATACGGGGCGGATGCCACCAGATTCGGCATTGCCTACCAATTAATGGGCGGCCAGGATTTAAAGTTCGCTGAAGATAACATCTTGATGGGTAAAAAGTTCTGCAATAAGATTTGGAACGCCTCCCGCTTTGTTTTGATGCAATTACCGGAAATAATAGAATTAAAACTGCCGAAGAAAGATCTGACGGAAAATGATAAAACAATAATTGGGAATCTTGAGAAAATCATTAAATCTGTAAATAAAAACTTAGCGGACTATCAATTCGGCCAAGCCTGCCATGAACTCTATGACTTTTTCTGGCATGATTTCTGCGACGTCTATATTGAGAAATCCAAAGAGCAGAATGATTTAAAAACCAAGCAAATTCTCTTGTATGTTTTAACTTCCTCCCTTAAACTATTGCATCCTTTCGTGCCTTTTATCACCGAAGAAATTTATCAAAATCTGCCTATTAAAAAACAAACTTGCTTAATGGTTGAAGAGTGGCCACAATGAACTACCCTATTTATATCTTCTTCGGCTTAGCGCCCAGCGTCATTTGGCTCTTATTTTATTTAAGGAAAGATTCCCATCCAGAATCGAATGGCATGATTTTAAAGATTTTCTTTTGGGGAATGTTAGCGGCCGTCCCAGTAGCTCTTTTGGAATTGGGCTTTGCCGAGGCCTTAGGCGCTCTTAAATTTGCTCCCCTTTTAACCCAAATCATCTATGTCTTTCTGGGTATTGCCTTAATAGAAGAGGGCTTTAAATATTTTGTTGTCAGAAAAAAAGCGCTCAGACACCACGAATTCGACGAACCGGTTGATATTACTCTTTATATGATCATTGCCGCCCTGGGCTTTGCCGCTTCCGAAAACCTGCTGATTCTTTTCCCTTCAAGCTATCCCTTCCAATTTATGGAAATATTCTTGACTAGTGGTTTCAGATTCGTAGGAGCCACTTTCTTGCATGCGCTTTGTTCAGGAGTCCTAGGATACTTTTTGGCTATTTCTTTTTGTGAAGACAAAAGGAAACTCAGGATTTTTGGCTTTATATTAGTTATTGCCTTGCATGGACTCTACGACTTTTCTATAATAAGACTTGAGGGCAACGCCAGATTGATAGCCCCGGTCATTATTCTTATGATTTTAGCCGGCTTTCTATCTTTTACTTTTAAAGAATTAAAAAAATTAAAAAGCGTGTGCCATTTACGCTCCAAAAACATATGATTTCTTTTTTAGATAAATTAAAAGGGGCAGTCGAGGAGGAACCTAAGAAAAAGGCTAAGAAGGCCGAATCCAAAAAAATTAAAGTGGAAGCCAAAGAAGAGCCTGCACCCAAACCAGTTAAAAAAGAAGAATTACCAGAGGAAGGACAGCTAGCCATTGATGTTTTTGAAGACGGCGATGATATTGTCATCCAATCAACTATCGGCGGAGTTAAAGCTGAAGATTTGGACATAGACATTGAAGATGATCTAGTGACTGTTCGAGGAAGCAGAAAAAAAACTACAGAATCCGAAGGCAAAAACTATTTTTACCAGGAATGCTATTGGGGTTCTTTCTCTCGCCAAGTCATTCTGCCGGAAGAAGTAGACGGCTCCAAAGCCGACGCAGTTATCAAAGACGGAGTTTTAACTTTGACCATACCCAAAACCAACAGAAAAAAGAAAAAGAAAGTAGCGGTTAAGCAAGAAGATTAATTTCTAAAACAAAACGAGCTGGAAAGCTCGTTTTTAGTTGTGTCGGAGGAGAGACTCGAACTCTCATGGGTTGCCCCACCGGCTCCTAAGGCCGGCGCGTCTGCCATTCCGCCACTCCGACAACTTCTCTTGCTAATTTTATCTTGCTTTTTAAACAAAATCAACCTTTGGAATAACAAGCTTTAACTCGTTAAAACAAAGGTTGAAGAATAAACAAAACTAGTCGTGTCTTTAGTACCCTAAGATATTTCCAATTACTGCCACTAATCCTTTAGCTCCCAAAGCAATGGCTACGCCTATCAAAGCGTTAACCAGCATCATCCTGGCTTTACGCAAGGTATCTTCATTGCCAGCAGCTGTCACGTACATGAAACCAGCCCAGATTAAAAAGATTGCGGCCAAAGCTAAAAGAATGACGAAAATCCAGTTGCCGATAGTATCTATTAAAGCCAACACGTCATCTCCAGTCTCAAGCAGAGTAGGAACTTCTTGCCCTGGTTGATCAAACTGAGATGTCGCACCAAAAGCCATCATTGGTACTACCAAGAAGCTCATTAAAACTAGGGCTGAAAATACTTTTTTCATTTTTTTGCTTTTATTTAAATTAATCCGACCTTTGTTATTTTTTAATTAACCCGTATATCCTATGATTGATTTTAGCACGGCGACTAAACCTGAAGCAAGCAGAATCACGGCTAAACCGATAATTGTATAGAGAGCCATATTCTTAGCAGTTTCTACCCTTTTAGGATCGCCGGCTGAAGTCACCCACAAAAGGCCGGCAATGACCAACATTAACGGAGCTAGAACCATGGCAATTTTGAAAACGAAATTTGAAATACCTGAAAGCAATTGTTCAAAGCTGTTATATTTTAAAGGATTACAAATCTGTCCGGTTGGACAATCATTACCATAATCATTACCACCCGTATTACTTGCGACCGTTGTTTGACTACATCGGCCGTTAGTACAGTAAGGACAACTACTAACGCACTGGCTGTTATTAGAACAAATATTTCCACATTGCTTGCAATCGCCATTACAATAACAAGCGCTACTTTGGCTAGTAGTTTCTCCGCATTCATACTGGCAGGCACCATCTCCGCACCATTCACTATAAAAACCAGAACAAGTCCAGCAACTGGGGGTAGCTGCTGAAGCTAACAATGGCAGCATTAAGAAAGAAATACTTAAGATGGAAATAATCTTTTTCATATTATATTACTTTACCAGAACTAAGCCGTAATGGTAAGCGCTGGCTTTAAACTCTTTATTTGTTTTCAGCCCCAGACCTTGGCTGATTTGTTTTATTTCTTCCTTAGAGGCCCTTTCTTCTTTGGGACCCAAAGGCGCATCTTTTTCCCAATCAACAATTAGAATTTGGCCTTCCTTCCTTAAAATCCTTTGGGCTTCAACTAAAACTCCCCTCTTATCCTCACATTGGAATAAAAGATTGGTCATTAAAACTATATCACAGGAAGCTGAAGGCAAATTGATGCCTTTTTCAATATCTGCCAATTTAGTTTCGATGTTTAAAATCTTCTGGGCCTGGGCTTTACTTCTTAAAGCAGATAAAGGAGCTTCCAAAAGATCGATAGCATAAACCTTACCTAATTCCAAGATTTTAGCTAAAGGTAAAACCCAGCCTCCGGACCCGCAACCCAAATCTACGGCCGTCATATCCTTGACTAGGGTTAGCTCTTTTAAAGTTTGGGCTGGGTTGAGGAAAACTTGTTCCATAATTATATGCAAGCGGCTGAGGCCACTTTATCTTCCTGATCCATTTTCATAATCCTGACTCCCTGAGTGGCTCGGCCCAACTTAGCGATAGAACTGATCTTTGTCCTGATCACTTGGCCTTTTTGAGAAATAACAATTAAGTCCTCTTCAGTTCCTTCTAAAACCATGGCGGCTACTAAGTTTCCTATCTTGGGAGTAGCTTGAGAGGTTTTAATACCTGACCCTCCCCTGCCTTGGCATTTATATTCTTTCACATCGGTCTGTTTGCCATAACCGTTTTCAGAAACAACTAGTAAATAATTCTTGGGACTTCCGGCTTTAATAACATCCATGGCAATTACTTCATCTCCCGGTCTTAACTTAATGCCCCGAATACCCGAAGCCGTTCGGCCCATGGGTCTGACATTACTTTCTTTAAAGCGTATGGACTGGCCTTTTTTAGTGGTCAAAATAATATCGTCGCTACCGGAAGTCCTTCTGACGGTATTGAGTGAATCGCCTTTTTTCAAGGAAATAGCAATTAAACCGGATTTCCTGACGTTATCGTAATCTGACAAAGGAGTTTTCTTGATCACGCCGTTTTTCGTCACCATAATTAAGAAATGTTTGGCGGCATCGGCTTTTTCTTCTTTACTGATCGGGTGTAGAGATAAAACTTTTTCTTCAGAAGAAAGCTCCAGGAAATTCAAAATGCCCCGGCCCTTGGCGACTCTGGAACCTTCGGGTATTTCATAAACTTGGGTGCGAAAAACTTTACCTGAGTCAGTAAAGAAGAGCAAGCTGTCATGAGTCATGGCGGTCATAAAATGTTCCACCACATCTTCACCCAAAGTTTTCATACCGACCATGCCCTTGCCTCCTCGGTGCTGCATTTTATATAGAGATGGATTGATTCTTTTCACATATCCTCCCTGAGTTAAGGTAATAATGGTTTCTTCCTGAGGAATTAAATCTTCTTCAGCGATGTCCCCTATTTTCTGGACATAAACCTTGGTTCTTCTTTCATCGCCGAACTGATCTTTGATTTCTTTTAATTCCTTTTTCACCATTTCTTTTATTTTCTGCGGACTCTTGAGAATCAAAGTGTACTCTTTTATTCTGGCCATTAATTCTTCGAGTTCTTTTTCAATTCTTTCCCTCTCCAATTTAGCTAAAGCGGAAAGCTTAGTTTCCAAAATAGCGTTAGCCTGAATCTGATCCAAAGCAAAACGCTTCATTAAATTCTTCAAAGCATCTTCACGACTGTCGGAAGCTCTGATGGTTTTAATAACTGCGTCAATATTGCCCAGACACTTGTGCAAGCCTTCCAGGATATGCGCTCTTTCTTTGGCTTTTTGCAAATCATATTCAACTCGACGATAAATCACTTTTTCCCTGTGTTCCAGATAACAACTCAAAACTTCATTTAAAGCTAAAACTCTGGGCTGAATACCGTCAATCAAAGCCAGCATATTTAAATGAAATGATTTTTGCAGATCGGAAAATTTATAAAGACGATTTAAAGTCTTTTGAGGATAAGCGTCTTTTTGCAGATCCAAAACAATTCTTAAGCCGTCTTTATCCGACTCATCCCTGATATCCTTAATGCCGTCTATTTTCTTTTCCTGGACTAGAGTGGCTAATTGTTCAATTAAAGTAGATTTTAGGACTTGGTATGGAATTTCCGTGATGACTATTTGGTTGCGGCCGGTCTTTTCGTTTTCTATAATATCCACCTTGCCCCTGGTCATAATAGAACCCTTGCCCTGGGAATAGGCTTCCAAAATTTCTTTTTGGCTGTAAATATTGCCGCCCGTCGGAAAATCAGGGCCTTTGATAAATTGGAAAAGGTCTTCGGTGTCAGCCTTAGGGTGGTCCAATAGATATATAGAAGCATCCACCACTTCGCTCAAATTATGAGGCGGAATATTAGTTGCCATGCCTACGGCAATACCCAAAGAGCCGTTCAATAATAATTGAGGCAAGGGCGAAGGCAAAACAGTAGGTTCTTTTCTTGAACCGTCAAAGTTATCAATAAAATCAACGGTACTTTTTTCAATATCCTGAAGTAGGGCCTCCCCGACTTTAGACATTTTACATTCAGTATACCTCATGGCAGCGGGTGGATCGCCATCAATTGAACCCCAGTTGCCCTGGCCTTGGACTAAAGTGTAGCGCAAAGAAAAATCCTGGGCCATGCGGGCCAAAGCATCATAGACAGCCACGTCGCCGTGCGGATGATAGCGGCCTAAAGTGGAACCAACCACTGTAGCTGATTTTCTTAATTTAGCATTATGAGTCAGGCCGTCTTCATACATGGCGTAGAGTATTCTCCGGTGAACGGGTTTCAAACCGTCTCTGACATCGGGCAAAGCTCTGGCCACAATAACCGACATGGCGTAATCAATGTAGGATTCTTTCATTTCCTCCACGATTTCCCGAGGTTTCACATGCCCTATTTCCGTATTTGGTTTTACTTCTTCTTTATTATTGGCCATTTTTTAAATCAGGGAAATTTAAATCTTCGATAAACTTTTCAACTTGAATATCTTTGATTCTATTTTGGAATCCCCTACCCCAAAAGAATAACAGACCCAGGGCTATTAAAGAAACTATCAGCCAAAGAATAATCTTTCTTTTCTTTAAGGGTAGATTTTGCAGTCTTGATAAAAACATTTTAAGGAGTCAAAACGACAACTTGCGTTTCTTCGCTGGTTAAATCCTTTTTCTTAATCAAAAGTTTGGGCTGGGGTTCAACCGACTTCTTGCCCATTTCTTTCAAAAAGATTTCTACGCCGTCCAGCTTAACTTTTAATTTAGGCAAAGCATAATGCATGGGAATAGCAATGTGCGGCTCGATTTGAGAAATAATCTTAGTGGCTATCTTAGAATCGATAGTATGAACGCCGCCTACCGGCACCATTAAAATATCTACGTCCCCTATTTTCTCCAATTGTTCAGGGGTCAATTCTTTTTGACCCAAATCTCCCAAATGGCAGATTTTTAATCCTTCAGCTTCAATTATATAAATAGTGTTCTGCTCTTTTTTGTCTTCACTATGAAAAGAAGAGACACCTTGAATATAAACCTCCTTAGATTCATATTCACCAGGACCTTCAATAATAAAAGGCGTTCCTTTAATAATTTTTTTATTATTATGATCGTGGTGGTCGTGGGTAATCAATAAAATATCGCCGTTCAAAGAAGGTACTTTTAAACCAGTTTCTTCATCGAAAGGATCAATGATAATCGTAACTTGCTCGCCTTTCTGGCGAGTGGCGATTAATTGAAAACAAGATTGTCCTTGCCAAATAATATGCATAAATTATTTCTAATTCTATTTTAATTTTATCACATGGCTTTTAGCAACACAATACTTGCCAAAAATATTACCCTGATGTATATTTATCCTATATGGAAAACTCACTAGAGAATAAAAATGATTCATTAAGACCCCCAAAAACCGGGGAAATTGTCGAAGGACAGGTTATCGGCCTAGGCAGATCGGCCCTTTATTTTGATTTGGGTCCTATAGGTACTGGCATTATTTACGGCCAGGAATTCTTCCAATCAAAAAGCATACTCAAGGATTTAAAAAAAGGAGAAAAACTCTTTGCTAAAATCGTTGATATGGAAAACGAAGAAGGCTACGTAGAATTATCCCTATCAGAAGCCGATAGAGAAATGGGCTGGGGTAAGCTCCAAGAGAGAAAAGACCTCGACCAAACCATTACCGTTAAGGTCTTGGGAGCCAACAAAGGAGGTTTGATTGTGGAAGCGGAAGCTATGCAAGGTTTTTTGCCGGTTTCTCAACTTTCTCCAGAAAACTATCCCCGAGTGGAAGGAGCTGACAAATCAAAAATTCTCACCAAGCTCCAGAAGCTTATCGGCCAGAGTCTGCAGGTTAAAATTCTTGACTTAAATGCCAAGAAAGACATTTTCATCTTGTCGGAAAAAGCCACTGAGTTAAAAAAGATTAAAGAAGCTTTGAAAAACTACCAAGTAGACAGCACGATTGAAGGAGAAATAACCGGCATTGTTGAATTCGGAGCTTTCATTAAAATCCTCCCCGACAACCTGGAAGGATTAATTCACATCTCAGAACTGGACTGGCAATTAATCGACAATCCTTCAGAAATAGTTAAAGTTGGGGAGAAAGTCAGAGCTAAAATTATTGAAATCACTGAAGATGGGCGCATTTCCCTATCTTTAAAAGCCTTAAAACAGGATCCTTGGGCAGATATTGAAGATATTTACCACAAAGGAGACGACGTTAAGGGCAAGGTAACCAAGCTTAATCCTTTCGGCGCTTTCGTGGAGATAGCTCCAAAAATCCAAGGCTTAGTGCACATCTCTGAATTCGGAACTAAAACCAAGATGGAAGAAACCATGAAAATAGGTCAAGATTACAATTTTAAAATTATACAGATTGAGCCTAAAGAGCACCGCATGAGTCTGCAATTATCAGTTTAATCTACTTAAGACTCAATAATTAATCTGCCAAGGCACTCCTTGACAGATTTTTTATTTCATTGTATAATTTACAATCAATTTGCTCTTTATATTTTGTTTTTTTAGGGGATAGAAAAAGAAAAAAATAGAAGGAGTTACCAATGAGGGAAATTTATTCCAATCCTTGCCCGCTCTGCAAGGGGTTTAAAAAAGAGCGATTCATGGTCTGCCCTGCCTGCCGCCAGCGTGCGACAGGAGAGTACGAGGACTACAAAAAGCTGTGTCGGAAGGAAGCTGTCCGAGTCAAAAGCTGGGATGAGTGGATTGTTAACTGGGGAGATGAAATGATCTCCAGCAATCTCCCTCTTCTTGAGCAAGAATTAAAGCTGGCTCAAGAATCTCTGGCCGAAATCAGCGCCAAAAGAAGCGAAAGAATCGAAAAAGAATACAAAACAAGAATTATTTCGCTCTCCACAGCAGCTAGAGTGCACAGTATGGTCGAGAAAACAGAAGGTAAAAAAGCCTGGCAAGAATTAAACGGATCGGCGGCTATCTACAGAATTGAAACCGCTGCAGCCAGACTCAAAGAAGCCCAGCGCCTCTTAAATGACCTGGCTGTTAAGAAGACCGAATTCGCTTCCGAACCATCCGTGTTGGCCCAGGTCAAACAATTTCTCGACAGAAAAATCGTACTCAACAAACCAGACGAAGACTTACCCAGAAATCACCGACCACAACAAAAAGCCAAAGGCGGCCGGGCCGGAGAAAATTACCGGCTCAAAGAAGCAGTCAATTCAGGAGAATTAGAATCTATCCCCTAACCCAAATCCCCTACTCTCAGTTTATTAACTTAATTTAAACTGAGGGTAGGGGCATTTATTTTCTTGAAACAATCTCCTTTCTCTGATATATTAAAAGAGTAAATATGAAAACTTTAATTAAAAACTTCGTCTTCATTTTGATTATTTTTCTGACCATTTCAGCTGTTTTCTCTTTGGTCGGCCAACCCTTCCAGCAAGACAAGCAGATTCCCTTGAGCCAGCTAGTCCAGGAAATCAATGAGGCTAAGATAAAAGGCATAGCTGTTGCCGGCAATAATATTGAAGTTACTTACCAGGACGGAACTAAGGCCGAATCCAAAAAGGAAACCGAAAGCTCTTTTTCCCAGTCTTTAATTAACTATGGCGTTGACCAGGAAAAGCTCAAAGCCGTGGAAATCCAATTAAAGAATGAAACAGGTATTCTTACTTGGCTAACTCCCATTTCCCTGATTCTTTTCCCTTTATTAATTTTCGGCATGATTTTCTGGATGATTTTCAAACAAGCCAAAGCCGGAGCTATGCAAGCTTTTGATTTTTCTAAAGCTCGAGCCAGATTATTTGGCGCCGAAGGACACTCCAAAGAAAGAATTACTTTTCAGGATGTAGCTGGTTTAAAAGAAGCCAAGGAAGAATTAAAAGAAGTAGTTGATTTTCTAAAAAACCCAAAGAAATTCTTGAATATGGGAGCTCGAATACCCCGAGGAGTTTTGTTGATGGGAGCTCCGGGTACTGGCAAAACTTTATTAGCCAGGGCTGTGGCCGGCGAAGCCTATGTCCCCTTCTTTCACATTTCGGGTTCTGAATTTGTGGAAATGTTTGTGGGCGTAGGAGCAGGCCGAGTCAGAGATCTTTTCGCCACGGCTAAAAAATCTGCTCCCGCCATTATCTTCATTGACGAATTAGATGCTGTCGGCCGACACCGCGGAGCTGGCCTAGGCGGCGGACACGACGAAAGAGAACAGACTTTAAACCAAATTTTAGTGGAAATGGACGGCTTTGAAAGAGACACTAATGTTATTGTCATAGCCGCTACCAATCGCCCTGATATCCTAGATCCCGCACTTTTGCGACCGGGCAGATTTGATCGCCGAGTAGTTTTAGACGAACCGGATATTAATGACCGCGAAGAAATCTTAAAAATCCACGCTAAAGGCAAGCCCTTGGCCACCAACATCCGCCTAAGGGAAATTGCCGAAAGAACTCCAGGATTTTCCGGAGCTGATTTAGCTAATTTAATGAACGAAGCCGCTATTCTGGCAGCCAGAAGAAATAAAACCCAGATTTTCCAGGAAGAATTACTGGAATCAATTGATAAGGTATTGTTGGGACCGGAAAGAAAAAGCCATATTCTTTCCAGCAAAGAAAAAGAAATAGCCGCTTTCCATGAAGCAGGTCATGCCTTAGTTTCCGCTTCCCTGCCGGATTCAGAGCCCATCAGGAAGATTTCCATCATTGCCAGAGGGACAGCTGCGGGTTATACTTTAAAATTGCCCAGCCAGGAAAAAAGATTAAAAACCAAGAGCGACTTCCTATCAGACTTGGCCACGCTTCTGGGCGGATATGCTGCTGAGAAAATAGTCTTTGGCGAAATGACCACCGGCGCTTCCAATGATTTGGAAAGGGCTTCGGCCTTAGCCAGAAAACTAGTTAAAGAATATGGCATGTCAGAGTTAGGCCCTATTGCCTTTGGCGAAAAAGAAGAAATGATTTTCTTGGGCAAAGAAATCGGCGAACAAAGAAACTATTCTGAAGAAGTAGCCGCTAAAATCGATAAAGAGCTGGCTAGGTTTATCAACCAAGCCCAGGAAACGGCGCTGGATGTTTTAAAAAAAAGAAAAAGCACTTTAAACAAGATAGCTAAGGTTTTAATTGAGAAAGAAACAATTGAAAGAGAAGAATTTGAAGAAATAATCCAGCTGAAAAAGAAAGCGGAGCCAGAAAAAAACACCATTAAAATAAAAAAGTTCAGTGTCAGGAAGGTGAAATAGCGGGCGTGTAGCTCAGTGGTAGAGCACGTCTCTTATAAAGACGGGGTCGAAGGTCCGATACCTTCCACGCCCACCACGGGCTCATAGTTTAGTGGTAAAACGCGTCGTTGACATCGACGAGACCGTAGGTCCGATTCCTACTGAGCCCACCAACATGCAAGAAATAATTTACCAAGACGAAAATATCCTGGTTATAGATAAGCCGGCTGGCATTGATATTCAAACCCTGGCTGAAAGCTTTGATTTTACTCCCCTGCCCAGAGCCGGCATTGTCCACCGTTTAGATAAGGATACTTCTGGAGTATTGTTAGTAGCCAAAAATCAAACTACCTTAGATTTCCTGCAAAAACAGTTTAAGGAAAGGAAAGTAGAAAAGAAATACACGGCCTTAATTGTCGGGCACTTAAAAAATGACGCCATTACCCTGGAGACTTTGATCGGCCGCTCCCCTCAAGATCGGAGAAAACAAAAAGTCTTTTTATTAAATGATCCCAAACCTTTAGGGAAAAGAATGGCTAAAACAGAATTTCAGGTCTTGCAAAAATTCGAAGATTATGATTTGATTGAAGCTAGTCCTAAGACCGGTAGAAAACACCAGATTAGAGCGCACCTGGCTCACCTGGGACATCCAATTGCCGGGGACAAACTTTACGGCTTTAAGAATCAACTTTGCCCTAAAGATTTAAAAAGACAGTTCTTACACGCTAGCGGTTTAAAAATAACCCTACCGGATAATCAAATTAAAGAATTTAAATCAAATTTAGCTAAAGAATTAAATATATGCCTACAAAATTTGAATCGTTCGTAAAAAGTCAGTCCAAAAACACCATTGCCGATATTAGACCTGGCGATGTTGTTAAGGTGCTCCAAAAAATGAAAGACAAAGATGGCAAAGAAAGACTCCAGGCTTTTGAAGGTTTGGTCATTGCCAGAAAACATGGCCAAGAAAGAGGCTCTACTATTACTGTCAGAAAAGTAGCCTCAGGTGTTGGCGTGGAAAGGACTTTTCCTTTACACTCCCCGGCTTTTGACAAAATAGAGATCGTCAGGAAAGGCAAAGCTAGAAGAGCCAAACTCTATTATCTCAGAACAGCTAAAGGCAAGCGAGCTAAGTTGAAGAAAAAAGGATTTGTGGAAGCCGTAGCTCCCGTTTCTGTTGAAACGGAAGCCCAGATTGAAAAGCCGGCCGAGGAATAAGATTGGCTTGCGCGCGGGTGGTGAAATGGTAAACACGCTGGCTTGAGGTGCCAGTGCCGCAAGGCTTGGAGGTTCGACTCCTCTCTCGCGCACCAAATGGACGGCTAGCTCAACGGCAGAGCATCGCGTTTACATCGCGGAGGTTATAGGTTCGAATCCTATGCCGTTCACTTAGATTGAAAAAGGGCTCTTTTTTTATTAAAATAGTCTTATGCTCGCCGTGGTAGCTCAGGCAGTAGAGCACAGCTCTGAAAAAGCTGGGGTCGCCGGCGCACGTCCGGCCCACGGCACCAAAATGCGGGCGTAGCACAATGGTAGTGCATCTGGTTGCCAATCAGAGTACGTGGGTTCGATTCCCATCGCCCGCTCCTTCAAACCCCTTGACATTCTTCCTATCTTGGCATATAATGGAAGCCTACCCCTTAAAGGGGCTTTTTAATTGATATGAATATCAAGTTAGGCTTACTTTCAATGGTTTCCATGGGAATGATGCTCAACTTCCAGCTCTGGGGTGAAAAACCCTCTTTTCAGATTCCTGAACTAGGGCTTTTGGCTATCCAGGGCAATAGCTTAGTCTCTAATTCTTCTCTGCCTGAACCCAAGGTGGTTAAGACCCTCAACGTGTTGGCTACAGCCTACTCTTCCACCCCCGAAGAGACAGATAGCGATCCTTTTATCACCGCAGCCGGCACTTTAGTCAGAGACGGCATTATTGCCAACAACCTTCTGCCTTTTGGCACTAAAATCAGAATACCCGAGCTTTACGGAGATAAAATCTTTGTTGTGGAAGACAGAATGCATTCCAGGAAAAGTAACTATCAAATAGATATTTGGTTTGCCTCACATTCCCAAGCTGAAGAATTTGGCGCCAAGCAAACTTATATTGAAGTCTTGGGAAGTTAAGTATTGGACAATGGAAAAACAGCCTCCTGATTAGGAGGCTGTTTTAGTTTTTTTAATATTAGTGGGCAAGGAGGGAATCGAACCCTCATGAGCTTTCGCTCGCAACATTTTAAGTGTTGTGCGTATACCGTTTCGCCACTCGCCCTTGATTTCTTCCTCGATGTGTTGGTTTCAAACTGTGACAATTAGGACAAAGAACTCTTAAATTTTCCAAACGATTATCATGGGCATCACCATTAATATGATCTAACTCAAGTGGCAGGCGACCATCTTTACTTTTTTCTGCCCAACCACATTCTTCGCATTGCGGAAATTTTATCTTGGCAAGGAAAAGGCGATTTTTTAATTTAAAACTCTGGAAATTACTACTACTAACTAAAATATCGTCTAAAGACATTCTTGGCTTGCCAATCCCCTTCATACCCTTACTCCAGCCCGGACCAGTGAAATGAGAATAGTCTATTTTATAAAAATCCAGATATTTTTTAATTTGGAAATAATTACCGCCCGCTTCCTTTAATCCAAGACAATGCAGCGTCTGTCTTATGCTCCGTGATGTTTTTACGGCTTCTTTTAATTGTTCTTCTGTCCAACTTCTCTTTTTCATTAAAACATTATACCATTTGGTAGACAGATAGACAAACCACTAACAGCTTGCCTACCATAATGTATTCTTTTATGAGGCCAGGGCGGGAATTGAACCCACGAATAAAGGTTTTGCAGACCTTCGCCTTACCACTTGGCTACCTGGCCGTAATTCTCAGATTATTTTATCAAACTAATGACTTTTTTCAAGGTTTCTTCAATTGTACCCTCTTGCTGAAAGCCGGCTGAATACTCGTGCCCTCCCCCGCCCAAACCTTTAGCTATTTCAGCCACATTAATACCACCTTGCGGCTCTGATCTCAAGCTGCCTTTAATTTTTCCCTTTTCATATTCCATTAAAAACAATCCGACGCTCGAAGTAGAGCAATTAGCAACTAAATTGGTTAAGCCGTCAAAATCGGCGAAGCTTATCCCGTTTTTTTGAATATCTTCCGGCGAAACCCAGGAATGAGCCAGACCTGTACGCTGGTCTAACTGCGTGCGGGCCAAAATCTGGCCCCAGGCCTGTGAAACATTAACCGGTTTGGCAACAGCCATGGTTTGATAGGTTATTTTCCCTAAGGGGACACCCTTCAAGAGTAATTCGGAAACGATATTCAAAGTTTGGGGCGAAGTGGTCGTGTGACAGAAGCCTCCGCTGTCAGAAAAGATACCAGCCAACAAACAAGTGGCCAGATCCTTATCAATTTCTATCTGCTGATGCTTTAACCAGTGATAAACTATTTCAGCCGTGGAAGAAAACTCCGGGCCCAGAATTTGAATCTCACCTCTTTGATCGCCGGCTAAATGATGATCAACAGTGGCAATCTTCAAACCTGGACTTTGCGTGATTGCTTCTGGTAAGCGCATTCTTTTGAAATCTCCGTAATCTAAACCAAGTAGAAGATCAGGTTCAAAATCAATGACATTTTTAATCTCGAAAAATCCCGGCAAAAAGCTGAGGTTTTTAGGGGGAGCATCAGCTAAAAAAGGCTGGGAGTTTTTTCCCATCTTCTTGAGCACATTATGAAAAGCTAAAACCGAAGCCACGGCATCGGGATCCGGCCTTTCATGGCTAACGATTAAAATATTATGGCCTTCGTCTATAGCCTCTCTCAATTCTTGAAATTGTAATTCTAAAGCTTCAATCATTTTGCTTAATTTTAGCTAAAATTTCCTCTATTCTACCGGCAACTTTAGTTTGCTTTTCTTCTCTAAAGAATATTTTTGGAATGGGCCTCATTTTCAAACGTTTATTAATTCTTTGTTGGACAGAATAAACAGCCTTATCTAGTAATTCCAAAATCTTTTCAGTTTTTTCTTCCGGGAAAACAGAAACACTCACCCTCGATTGCGAAAGGTCGTCGGAAGTTTCCACCCTGGTCACGGTCACCAAAACCTCTGCGGGAAAATCTATTTCCCGCAAAAGAGCCTGGGAAATCTCCTTTTTGAGCAATTGATTAATTTTGGGCATTCTCTCCATAGTTTTAGAGTTCTCCTTTTTTGCTTTCTTCCACGTAAAACCGGAGAATGTCCCCTACTTCCACTTTGGCGTCTCCTTCATATAGCACGCCGCATTCGTCTCCCCTAATGGCCTTATCCACGTCTCTTTTATTTTTCTGCAAATTAATAATTCTACCTTTACCTATAACTTGTTCGTTCCTGACTAATTCCAAAGAAGTGCTTCTTCTAACCTCTCCTTCCACCACCTTACCGCCAACGATCTGGCGGTTCTTGTCTGAAAGAAAAATCACCAGGGCTTTCAACTTACCCACTTCCGTTCTGACTCTTTCAGAAGCCACTGATCTTTCCATGAAGAATCTCACGCCCTGGGCAATATCATAGATAATATCAAAGGTCATAATTTTAATATTATCCCTTTCGGCTAACTGGACGGCCGTCGAGTTAGCCTTTACTCGAAAACCCACTACCTTGGCTTGACTGGATTTGGCCAGTTTAATATCGCCCTCATTGATTTCGCCTGCTTCGGCTTTGAGAACCCTGAGCATAACTTTTTCTTGGGGCAATTCTTTTAAAACTTCGGCAATGGCTTCTAAAGAGCCTTGGACATCGGCTTTTAAAATCAAGTTAACCACTCTTTTATCGTCTTCCATGACGAGAACTTCACCAGTTTCTATTTTCCTTTCTTTTTTGGCAATATATTGCTGCGCAGATTGTGCGTCAGGATAAACTTGGAACTTTTCTCCAACTTGAGGGGTTTCCTCCAATCCCAAAACAATACAAGGCATGGCAGGCAAAGCTTTGGCTATTATTTTGCCCTGGAAGTCTTCCAATATCTTTATCTTGCCGAAAGTTGATCTGGTTCCCACCATATCTCCAGTTTGTAAAATGCCGTCTCTCAAAAGCAAGGTAGCGGTCACTCCCCTGTGCTTATCCAAATACGCTTCCACCACCACGCCTTCGGCCGGTTTAGTCAAATCGCCTTTTAAATCTTCCATATCGGCAATTAAAAGAATTAATTCCAAAAGCTCGGGAATGCCTTTTTTAGTTTTCGCTGAAACACCAATGGAAGGAACCTGACCTCCCAAAGATTCAACTAAAATATCTTCTTTGGTTAATTCTCTTTTAACCTTATCGGGATTGGCTTCGGGTTTATCCATTTTATTGATAGCTACGATAAAAGGAATACCGGCTTTTTTAATATGGGTAATAGCTTCCTTGGTCTGGGGTTTAACTCCTTCTTCGGCGGCTACCACCAAAATGGCGATATCTGCCACCTTAGATCCTCTGGAACGCATAGCTGAGAAGGCTTCGTGTCCCGGAGTATCTAAAAATGTTATCTTTTTCCCTCCGTGCTCAATTTCATAAGCTCCGATGTGCTGGGTAATACCACCCGATTCTTTGGCCGTGATTTTTAAATCCTTAATGGCTTCCAGTATGGAAGACTTGCCGTGGTCAACGTGGCCTAAAACGACCACGATAGGTGGCCGAGATTGCAGGTTTTGATTTTCTGTAACTTCTTTTATCATATATTTATTCTCCCATGGCTTTTTTGATAGCTTCCTTTTCTTCTTCAGATAAGGTGTAGGAAGAAACGCCCTCCTTGACCGGCTTGGCATAAACCCGATTGTTATCCCTGGTATAGTGAGAAGTAACGACTAGGCCAGTGTTTTGGGCATCTAGGATGGCTAAGGAAAAGCTCAAGTCCCCGCCTGACTCCTGGAAGGGGTTAAATCTGATCAAAGCTACTTTCTGGATGTTCTTGAGGTTTTTCTTTTGCAAAACAGCCAAGCCTTCGGTCAATTCTTTGACTTCTTGCTCTAGCTTTTTCAGATGACTAACAACTTCTTTGACGCTTTCTGGGTCTTTTTTCTTTTTGTGAAACATATTTTATTTCTGCGGAGGAGGTGGGAGTTGAACCCACAAGCCCTTGCGGGCACCGGTTTTCGAAACCGGCGGAATGCCATTATCCGACCCCTCCACAAAGTTAACTTAATATATTAATATTTTACTCTCTGAATGTCAAAAGGGCAAATAAAAGAGCCTCCGGCTCGGGAGGCAAAATAGGTGGACCCGGCGGGAATCGAACCCGCTACTCTTCCATGCCATGGAAGCGTGTTACCGGTATACCACGGGCCCAAATATTCTTTTAGGTGCCCCCGCCAGGAGTCGAACCTGGATTTAGGGTTTAGGAAACCCTCGTCCTATCCATTGAACGATGGGGGCCAGACTTGGCGGGAGTTTTGCTAAAGAAATCTTAACAAAAACTTTGTATCTTGGCAATGCCGTGATAGAATAAAGAAAATATGGAAAAATACAGCAGAAACTCAATCATACCCAAAATTATTAAAAAGGTCATGCCTTCAGTTGTCAGTATTACGGCCAGCAAACTTTTGCCCGTCGAAGGGAAACCAGACAACACCCCGCACTCCCCTTTGGGCTTTAATGGCATGGTTATTATCCCTGAGAACAAAAAGAAAGTTGATGTGGGTGGAGGTTCGGGCTTCATCGTCAGTTCCGATGGTGTTATTATCACCAATCGCCACGTGGTGGCCGACCCTCAAGCCGATTATATAGTTATTCTTTCCGATGACCGAAAACTGCCGGCTAAAGTTTTAGCCAGAGATCCGATTAATGATGTGGCTATATTAAAAGTGGAAGAAAAAAAACTGCCGGTTATGGAAATGGGAGATTCTTCAAAACTGGAATTAGGCCAGACGGTCATAGCTATTGGTAACGTTTTGGGAACCTTCAGAAACACCGTCTCAGTGGGTGTTATCTCCGGACTTTCCCGCGAAATCATGGCCGGAGACACTGTGACCCAAAAAATGTCTAAATTAAGAGGCTTGATCCAAACAGATGCCGCTATTAATCCGGGGAACTCGGGCGGACCTTTGATTAATCACGAAGGAAAAGTCATTGGGGTTAACACCGCTATGGTTTTTATGGCTGAAAATGTAGGTTTTGCTTTACCGATCAACAACGCCAAAAAAGACCTGGAAGATTTAAAAAAATATGGCCGAATCAGACAACCCTTTTTGGGCTTAAGATATGTGTTACTTGATAAAGAATTACAAGAAAAATTCGGCCTGCCTATTGATAAAGGAGCCTTGGTTATATCCGAACCCATACCCGAAGGTTTGGCTGTTATCCCAGAATCAGCAGCGGCTAGGGCCGGAGTTAAAGAGGGTGACGTAATTCTAGAAATCCAAAGTATGCAGGTCTGCGAAAAAAATCCTTTGGAAGATATCTTGCAGAAATGCAAAATAGGAGAGGATATTATAATAAAAGTCCTCAGAGATAATCAGGAAATTATCGTCAAATCAATTCTGGAAGAAAAAAAATAATAATCTAAACCAGCCCTTATGGGCTGTTTTATTTTGGGTTGTCTGGCGGACGATATTAGAACTTGTTTGAACTTTTAAAAACAAAAACCGCCCAAAAAGAAGACGGTTTTTGAATAATTAATATCTGCTATTTAATTATTTATTAAACATTTTTGCTAACCAGCCGAACAAACTAAATTTACCTTCCTGGGCTTTGATGAAACTTTCAATCTTCACCTGTTCCTGTTCCAATGTCTGAACTTGATTCTGAAGCTCTATTTTGTCCCCTTCATTCTGAACGTTTTCCATTAACGTATTCAATTGTTCTAATCTGTTTCTGGTCTGAACCATTTCACTTCTTAGCGTTCCAAGATTCTTATAATCAGAACCTAAAAAGAATGCCTTCACCTTACTTCTCGTCTGAACATTTTCCATTGCTTTAATTGCGGTCTCAGCCGACTGACTCTGCTGCTGAGCAATGGCTTTAACCTGAATCCCAATTCCTCCCTGTCTATTAGCAACCTGTAAAAGAGATTGGACGGAATCCGCCACAGTATTGCGATACTGCTCGGCATTTACCTGCCCCTGCTGTGCTTTAACCTGTCCCTGAACCTCTCCTTGATTTTGGGTCTGGTTTCCCGTTCCACTACCACTTTGGGATTGTTGTTGGGTTTGCTGCTGAGTTTGTGTCCCCGTGCCTGCCTGATTATTTGTCCCACTCTGGGTTTGTTGATTGATTTGCGCTTGAACCTGACTATCCTCGCCCTGGTTAGCGGTTTGAGTTTGCTGTTGAATTTGATTACCCGTTCCAGCGTTGCTGTTTTGGCTTACGGCATAGGCATTGAGCGCAAAAGCGGAAATAATTGTAAGGATACTTATTGTTAAAACTTTATTTTTCATATTTTTAATAATTAGTATTAATTCGATGACCTTTATTTTATGCTACCAAAAAACCGCCCTCGAGGGAAGACGGTTTTTAGTTTTGTCAGGGTGGTCAACGGGATTTGAACCCGTGATGAGAGCTCCACAAGCTCTAGTGTTGCCGCTACACCATGACCACCATGCCTGTGCCCCCACCAGGAGTCGGACCTGGATATCCGGCTTAGAAGGCAGGCGCTCTGTCCATTGAGCTATAGGGGCAACCTCTAAATTATATCTAACTTTTAAATAAAATCAAGCTATTCTCCCAAGGTCTTCTTGATTTTCCCTACCACTTCTTCTAGAGAATAAGTGGCCTTGACTAGGTAGGTCGTAGCTCCCATTTCCAAAGCCTTCTCTATGTCAGCCGTAGCTTCCAGATTGGTCAAGACAATAACCGGAATATCTTCGGTTTCGGGATCGCCTTTTAAAGCTTTGAGAACTTCGAACCCATGGAGCTTGGGTAAAACTAAATCCAAAAGAATCAAATCAGGCTTTTCTTCCTTGGCCATCTTTAAGCCTACTTCCCCATCCATAGCATCACTGACTTCGTATCCTTCTTGTTTTAGGAATTCTCCTAAAGTTTTATGGAGAGCCATCTCATCTTCAACAAATAATATTTTTTTTGCCATAAATTTATTTCCTCTTCTTATTTAACTATAGGCAGAGTAAACCAAAATGTCGACCCTTTATTTTCTTGCGAACGAAAACCAATTTTACCTCCCGATCTCTCTACAACAGACTTACAAATAAATAATCCCAAGCCTGAACCCTCTGTCTGATATCTCATGGCGTTCCTGGAACGGAAAAACTTCTGAAAAATATGCTTTTGATCATCTTTGGGAATACCTACACCATCGTCTTTTATTTCAAAAAGCAGATTCTTGCCTCTCTTTCCTATTCTTATTTCCACCACACCCTTTTCTTTGGTGTAGCGTATAGCATTATCTAAAAGATTTTCCGTCACTAATTTTAATTGAGAAGGATCGCCTAAAACTCTAGGCAGATCTTTGGACACCTCCATTTTTATGTCTACGCTAAACGCCTTAGCTTTCAATTCAAACCGGGGAATCATATTCCTGACCAAATCTTCCAAAGAAAATTCCACTTTATCTAAAGATAGCCTGCCTTGGTCTATCCTGGAAGCGGTCAACAAATGAGTAACCAATTCGCTCATTCTGGTCGTATTTTCTCCGATGATCTGGAAATATTCTGTCTGTTTTTCGTCCAACTTACTTACTTTCCCAGACATTAAGACTTCGTTAGCCCACCTTAGATTAGAAAGAGGAGATCTTAGTTGATGTGAAACAATACTGATGAATTCGGTTTTTAAACGATTGGCTTCAGCTAATCCTTCCATGGAACGGGTAATACTGAAAGTGATAATAAACAAGACGACGGTAATAATTAAAACGATCAAGGAAACCATAAATGGATCGGCGATATATCTAGTGGCCAAAGCATAAGTCACTAAAGAAGAGATCATAATGGCAATACCCATGATTAAGAAAAGAAACTGGGGACATTGCCAAATGCCCAAGCCGTATTTCTTGCAGGCGGAAAAAACATTAAGTTGTTGTAATAGTTCTTTCATCTTAAGATAATTTTATCACATTTGAAAAATATTTAAAAATGTGATAAAAAGAAAGCCAGAATACGGGGCATGGTGCAATGGTAGCACGAGTCCTTTGGGAGGATTTAATCTCGGTTCGAATCCGAGTGCCCCGATGCGGGTGTAGCACAGTGGTAGTGCTCGAGTTTTCCAAACTCGCTACACGGGTTCGATCCCCGTCACCCGCTCTATAATAAAACAGCTCCTTTTGAGAGCTGTTTTAATTTCTACTTCACTGCTTCTTTTAGTGTCTTACCGGCCCGGAAAACCGGAGCCTTTCTGGCCGAGATAGTAATCTTCTCTCCTGTCTTGGGATTAATCCCCTGCTTTTCTTTTCTTTCTACCACCAGAAATTTACCAAAACCAGTTAAGGCGACTTCTTCGCCTCGGGATAAAGATTTACTGATTTCATCTAAGGTGACGCTTAAGCTTTCTTCAGCTTGCCTCTTAGATAAGCCTGTTTTTTTAACTATAGCTTCAATGATATTGTCTTTGGTCATATGTTTATTTCGCGTATTCCACTATCCTGTTTTCACGGATGACCGTGACTTTAATTTCTCCGGGATAGTTTAATTCTTCTTGGATCTTTTTAGCTATATCCTTAGCTAACTGTCTGGCGGCCAAATCGTCTATTTGGTCGGGTTTAACAAAAACTCTAATTTCTCTACCAGCTTGTATAGCATAAGTCTTTTCCACGCCCGAGAAAGAATTAGCAATGGACTCCAGCTCTCCCAATCTCTTTAAATAATTCTCCAGGGAATCTTTTCTGGCTCCTGGCCTGGAACCGGATATTTGATCAGCTGCTTGAACAATAACGGCTTCCAAAATTTCAGCCGGATAATCCTCGTGGTGGGATTTCATAGCCTGAATGACTTCCTTTTCTACGCCAAACTTTTCTAGAATTTTAATGCCGATGTCCACGTGCGAGCCTTCTATCTGGTGATCAACTGCTTTGCCGATATCGTGCAACAATCCGGCTTTCTTGGCCAAAGCTGCGTTAGCTCCCACTTCTGAGGCCATAGCTGCAGACAAATGAGCTACTTCAATGGAGTGCAAAAGCATATTTTGGCCATAGCTCGTCCTGAACTTCAATCGGCCCAAGAGCTGAACGATTTTAGGATCTAAACCGATGACGCCGGTGTCATAGACGGCCGTCTCCCCTGCTTCCTTAACCTGTTCGCCGATTTCTTCTTCAGTCTTTTGAACAATTTCTTCAATTCTGGCGGGTTGAATTCTGCCGTCATGAATTAATTTTTCCAAAGCCACTTTGGCAATATGTCTTCTTAAAGGATCGAAGCCGGAAATAACTACGGCTTCCGGAGTTTCGTCCACCACTATTTCCACGCCAGTCAATTTCTCCAGTGTTTTAATATTTCTACCTTCCTTGCCGATAATCCTGCCCTTGATTTCATCGCTAGGCAGAGCTACGGTCGTAGTCGTCACTTCCTGGGTTTGCGGCAAAGCAAACTTTTGAATAGCATAGACAATAATTTCTTTGGCCCGGGCTTGCAACTTTTCCTTGCCGTCTCTTTCCAGCTTCTTCATTCTTTCCAAAACTTCCGGCTCATATTCTTTTTCGCAATTAGTCAAAAGCTCTTTTTTGGCTTCTTCTTTGGAAAGATTAGCTACGTTTTCCAGTTTAATAATAGCTTCGTCTCTTAATTTTTCTAAGCTATCTTTGACTTCCTTTAATTTTTCGGCTTTTTCCTGAAAATCGTTTTCTTTTTTCTCGGCATCGGTAATCTTTTTATCTAAAAGATCCTCTCTTTTTAATAAGAGCTGCTCGGTCTGGAGCATTCTTTGGCGGAAGTCGTTTTCTTCCCTCTTCGCCTGCTCTAGAGTATTAAGGGCCTTTTCTTTGGCCTGAGAGACTAAAGTTTCACAGTCTTTCTTAGTCTGAGAAACCTTCTCTTGGATCTTCTGTTCGATTGTTCCGATCCTTTTTTTGGCTAAGGATTGGCGGACATAATATCCCAAGACTGACCCCAAAGCTAAAGCAAAAATTCCCGCGATAAGCGGTGTAAGTTGTGACATAATTTTGGTCGAAAATTTGGCAGTTCAACATACTAATTCTAATTTATGCTGACGATGCAAAATCCGAAATTAAATTTAATCTGACAAGAAAATCATAGCAAAAAACGGCTAAATTGTCAAAATAAAAATGTCGCTGGTAAAACCTGAGCGACATTTCTTTTTTAATTTTATTTAGGGCGACTGTGGTCCATCAAGTCTTCTAGAGCATATTGATCTTCAGACCACAAACAACCCTGGATGAAACCCAGCCATCTGAATGCTTTATCCATCCGTCCTTCTTGGATGAAAACTTCCATCTTGGGCAGCATGCCATAGCAATGGCCCAGCTTTTCTTCCTGAGTTTCTGGCTTTTTATCATGCGGAAAATCAATAGCCACAATCCCCTGTTCTTTAAAATAGTTACGATATCTTTTGATTACTTCCAATATTTTATTACCATCCATCTGTCTCTCCTTTTTTAAAAAAATCTGGATTTCGGCGGCAAAGAGTTTCTGGTTTCCCTAAAATAATTAACCCTTTGCACTTTGACCTTGCCCAATAAAGTTTTCTGGAAGGGCCCGTATCTCGCAACTGCCCTTACCTTTTTTCCCTCCAGAATTAAGGGCAACCAGTCTTTGTCGGCCAGCATCATCTTTTCCACCGGCAAGCTCTGAATAAGAAACCAAGTCGGGTGAGACATTTCCTTGGTTGCTTTCGGCTCCCCTAGCCATTTCTCGGCCAGATAAACATGGACTTGGCAAATAAAAAAAGCTCCATCACTTTTTTGATTGTGAAAATCCACAATCGCTACTTTTTTTAAATGTTCTGGAAAAACAGTGACTCCGGCTTCTTCTTTTAATTCCCGCAAAGCTGCTTTTTCAGGAGTTTCTCCTGGTTCTATCCCGCCACCAAAGCCATTCCAACAACCCTTGCCGATCTTTTTTTCCTTTATCCCGAGAAGCACTTGACCATCTTTAACCAGATAGCAAAGAGTAGCTTGAAGTAATACTTTCTCTTCTTCCATGGTATCCCTCCTTTATATGGAGACTTTAACTCTTTGAGATAAAAAATCAAGCCAAAACAAAAACCAGCCTTTTGGGCTGGCTAGGATAATCTATTCTTTAGTTTTAATTACCTCATCAATCAAGCCGTATTCTTTAGCCTCTTGAGCAGATAAATAAAAATCTCGGTCAGTGTCTTTTTCTACTTTTTCCAACAGCTGACCGGTGCACTTAGCTAAAATATTATTCAATCTTTCTTTAATCTTTAGTATTTGCTTGGCTGTAATTTCTATTTCCGTGGCCGCTCCCGAAGCTCCACCAGCTACCTGATGTAAAAGGATTTGGGCATTCGGCAAAGAGAACCTTTTGCCCTTAGCTCCGGCTCCCAGGATAGTAGCGGCCATAGAAGCCGCCATACCCACACAAACCGTGGAAATAGGGCATTTTACGTACTGCATGGTGTCATAAATAGCCATGCCGGCAGTCACTGACCCCCCAGGGCTGTTGATATATAACTGGATGTCTTTTTTAGGATCCTTAGAGGCCAAGAAAAGCATCTGAGCAATAACCGAGTTAGCTACAGCATCGTTAACGGGACCAGCTAAAAAAATAATCCTTTCTTTTAAGAGCCGAGAGTAAATGTCGTAAGCTCTTTCTCCGTATTGTGATTTTTCAATAACAGTGGGAATTAAGTTCATTTGATTAAGGCTTCCAATAATTGGAAGGTTTTTTCATTTTTAATGACACTTTCAGCATACTCTTTTATTTGTCCCCTATCAATATTGGGATTAGCCTTGGTAAATTCATTGGTTTCTTTTTCTAACTCAGCCTCACTGACTGAAATATTCTCTTTTTTAACTATCTCTCTTAAAATCAAGGAGTTCTTAACCTTCTTTTCAGCTTCAGTTGAAAAAGAATCCATCAACTCCTTTTCAGTTTTATTAATTTTCTTTAAATAGTCATCATAGCTCATGCCCAACATCTGGGAAACCTGTTGTTTTAAGCCTTCGATCATTCTTTGTTTTTCTGATTCAATCAAAACAGCTGGTATTTCTATTTTAGTTTTATCTGAAATCTTTTCCAAAAGTTCGTCCCTTAATCTTTCCTTTTCTTGGGTTTCTTTTTGCTTTTTTAATCTGTCTATTTCTTCTTTGGTCACCTCAATTTCTTTTCTTTTAATCTGGGAAACTACTCCTTTATAGTCAGGTAAGTTAATTTCAGGAATGGTATAGATTCTGGCTTTAAACTCCAAAGGATTATCCGGAGCTATTTTTAAAATCTCTATATCCGGCTGGCCCAAGGGCTCTAAATTATTTTCTTTAATGGCCTGGACGTAGCTTTCTCGGATGCAATCTTCGGTGGCATGCTGAAAAATAGCCTCCTTACCAAGTTTTCCTTCAATTACTTCTTTGGGCGCTTTACCTTTGCGAAAACCCTCTATCTGCACCTCGTCACCTAAATGTAAAACAGCCTTTTCCAAAAAGGGTTTGAGCTCTTCAGCGGAAACTTCAAACTTAATTTCTAACTGGGACTTAGGTAATTTTTGAATTGTAGTTTTCATTGACTTTTTTAACGGATGAATTAATATTTTAGTTATAAATAGTTCTTTTTAGGAGGGAGAGAATGGCTTCAGAACAGATTTTGGGTTTTTTCACTATGTGGCTGCATCCGGAAATCACAATAGCTTTATGGTCCAAAGCCGGGGTGCCTATCTGGCAAACATTCTTATATGCCGCCGGCTGGACTTCTCTGGTCCTAATCATCGCCTATTGCGGCATCGGTTGGCTAAAAAGATTTATTAAAAAATCTTTAAAAAATCGGAAAGGGATTAACAGAACAATACAGAAAGCGACAACCTGGTATGATCACACCAAATCAAGAATGGACAACGGACCGTATAGCAGAAGAGTAACCAAATGGGTCGCTCGTCAGAAAAACTGGATTATCTTAATGTGCGGCTTTATACCTTTTGTTTACGGCTTACCGGCCACTGTTATCGTCACGGCTAAATTACTGGAGATAAAATGGGCACTTCCCGTTTTAATCTTGGGTAATCTTTTCCGTAATGCTATCATCTGCGGACTAATTTACGGAACCTTCAATTTCTTCTCGTAGCCAAAAGCATCGATTAATCTCGATGCTTTTTCCTTTACACTAAATAAGCGATGATCAGCAAAGCCACAATATTAAGAACTTTAATCATGGGGTTAATGGCGGGTCCCGCTGTATCCTTGTAGGGATCGCCAACTGTGTCTCCGGTCACGGCCGCTTGATGAGTCGGACTGCCTTTACCTCCCAAGTTTCCTGCTTCAATATATTTCTTAGCATTATCCCAAGCGGCTCCGCCCGAAGTCATAGAAATGGCTACAAAAATACCGGTGACTAAACTGCCGATTAATAATCCGCCTAAAGCTTGAGGGCCCAGAACAAAGCCGATTAAAATAGGGGCTGCCACTGGGATTAAAGCGGGCAAAATCATTTCTTTCAAAGCTGCCTTGGTAACAATATCCACGCATTTACCGTATTCCGGTTTGGCTGTGCCATCCATTAATCCTTTGATTTCCTTAAATTGTCTTCTGACTTCTTGGACTACTTTGCCAGCGGCTTTGCCAACAGCAGTCAAAGCCAAAGAAGCAAAAAGATAGGGTAAGAGGCCACCGATTAAAAGCCCGATTAAAACTTTGTAATTATCTAAAGCAAAGGAGACTTGAGCACCCAAGTCGTTAATTTCCTGAGTGAAAGCGGAAAATAAAACTAAAGCAGCTAAACCCGCCGAAGCTATGGCGTAAGCCTTGGTCACAGCTTTAGTAGTGTTGCCTACGGCGTCTAGGGTATCTGTCACCTCTCTGATTCCATCAGGCAATCCTGCCATTTCAGCAATACCTGAAGCATTATCAGTAATGGGACCATAAGAATCCATAGCTACAATCAAACCGGCTAAGGATAACATAGAAACCACGCAAATAGTTAAACCGGCCATGCCAGCCAACCAAAAGCTAAGAGCAATCCCCACGCAGATTAAGAGCACGGGCAAAGCGGTTGACTGCATGCCCACGGCCAAGCCGGCAATAACATTAGTGGCATGCCCAGTTTGAGAAGCCTTGGCAATTGATTGCACCGGACCATATTTTTTAGCTGTGTAATAGTCGGTAATTAAAAACATACCGCCAGCAATTAAAAGTCCGATCAAGCTGGGGAAATATAATCTCCAGAAAGAAATGTCCAAGCTCGGAGCTGCGTTTCTTATCACAAAGAAAAAACCAAAAGCTGAAATCAAGCCTGAACCAATCAATCCTTTATATAGGGCTCCCATAATGTTTTTGCTCTTGCCTAATTTCACAAAAAAACTGGAAACAATAGAAGCGATAATGGCTACTGATCCTAAAAGCAAAGGCAACATCAGGGCGGCAATTTGACCAGGGAAAAGCAAACCTCCCAAAATCATAGCAGCCACTAAAGTCACCACATAAGTTTCGAAAAGATCAGCGGCCATGCCAGCGCAATCTCCCACATTGTCCCCTACTAAATCCCCGATAACAGCGGGATTCCGCGGATCGTCTTCGGGAATGCCTTTTTCTATTTTACCGACCAAATCAGCGCCCACGTCAGCGGCTTTAGTATAAATACCACCGCCCAATCTGGCAAAAACCGAAATTAAAGAAGCGCCAAAACCCAAAGCGATTAAAGCCTTTAAATCATTAGTTAAAAGATAAAAGCCGGAGACAGCCAAAAGTCCCAAACCTACGACCAAAAAACCAGTTACTGCTCCGCCTTTAAAAGAAAGACTTAAAGCGGCGCCTAAACCTTTTTTAGCTACTTCAGCTACTTTGACATTAGTCTGAGTGGAGACCATCATGCCAATAAAACCGGCTAAACCGGAAAAGAAAGCACCGATTAAAAAGCCCAAACTAGAGGGCAAGCCCAAAAGAATCCAAATAATAACGAAAAGAATTAAAGCAATAATACCTACGGCTCGAAATTGTCTTTTAAGATAGGAAATAGCTCCTTCCTTAATATAATTAGAAACAGCAATCATTTTGCCTGTTCCCGAAGGGGCCTTCTTAATCTGCTTCACCAGAAAAAAAGTGAAGACTAGGGTAAAAAGAGAAACAATAACGGGTAAATAGGTCATATTGTTTTTAATTAATTATCTTTTTTAACTTTTTTATTTTTCTTTTTGGTTTCTTTGACTTCTTCTGGCTTTTCCTCTGTTTTTTCTGGTTCTTTCACCTCTTCCTTGACCGTTACTTCTTCTGCTTCTTCAGTTTCTTTGACTACTGGCTCTTCAGCTTGTTCACTACTCCTCACGTCTATTTTCCAGCCGGTTAATTTAGCGGCTAATCTCACGTTCTGGCCTTCTTTGCCAATGGCTAAGGAAATCTGATCATCAGGCACAATAGCTAAGGCTTTGTTTTTAGGTAGAATTTTAATTTCCACTACTTTGGCCGGAGATAAAGAATTGGCAATGTATTTTTCCGGATCTTCCTGCCATTCGATAATGTCTATTTTCTCCCCGCCTAATTCATTAATAACTGCGGTTACTCTGGTGCCTCTTTGACCGACCATGGAACCGATCGGATCCACGCCTTCCATGGTGGAAGCCACGGCGATTTTAGAACGGGAGCCAGGCTCCCTGGCAATGGATTTAATAACCACGGAACCGGCGGAAACTTCCGGCACTTCTAATTCAAAAAGCTTGGAAATAAACTTGGGATAAGCCCGGGATAGGAAAACAACCGGTCCTTTAGGGCTATCGTCAACTTTTAAGACAAAGACCTTTAACCTCTGGCCTGGTCTGTAGAATTCACCCTGAACCTGCTCTTCCCTGGGCAGGATACCCACGGTTTTACCCAGGTCCATAAAGATGATTCGGCCCTCAATTCTCTGGACAATACCTGAAACAATCTCCCCTTCCTTGGACTTATATTCGTTCATAACCACCTCTCTTTCCGCTTCCCTAATTCTCTGCAAAATGACCTGTTTGGCAGTCTGAGCGGCAATGCGGCCGTAATCTTCCCTGGTTTCCAATAAGGTTTCTAAATCTTCGCCAGCTTTAATTTTGGAATTTTCCTTTTTAGCTTCTGCCAACATGATATGCTTTTCAGGATTAAAATGGATTTTGCCTTCTCCTTCTGTCCCTTCCTCTTTAATTTCTGCGCCCTTTTCCTTTAATTCGGCTAATTCTTCTTCCGAATAAATCATATCTTCGTCCACGACTTGCTTGACCTGCCAAAACTGAACGCCACCTGTTTTTTGATCAAGTTTAGCTTTGAGAATTTGGCCTTTTTTACCGTAATCTTTTTTATAGGCTGCGGCAATAGCCATTTCAATAGTTTCGATGACCTTTTCTGCTGAAATGCCTTTTTCTTCGGCAATTTGACCCACGGCTGAAATAAAGTTTTTTATATCCATATTTTTATCAAATAAAATGCCCGTTTCCCACGGACATAAAATTCGTTTCTATTCTTAACTAATTTAAGTTTAGCAAACGATAATTGCTTGTCAAGTTTTATCTTGACAAAAGAGAATACTGGGGATATAATTTTTCTTGTTAGATTTAACAATCAATTGCCTCTGGTCGCATGGGAATCTTAGCTTTTATCCTCCTTTAAAAAGCTCCTTCCTAAAGAAGGATAATGGCTTTATGCCTAAAAGATTCTCAGTCGATCGGAGGTTTTTTATTTGGAAATTAAGAAGGGGACAGCATCAATTGCTGCCCCCTTTTCTTTAAAAAACTTTAATCGATGAAATCATCCGGTACGCCTTTGACGCTATAGCTCATAGTTCTGAAAATAAAAGCCAGGCGATAGGGATAATCTTCTTGCAAATAAGGTGGATTGCCATAAGGGTAGAAGCTGACTTCTTTTGTCAGAACATTGCCTTCAGATAAAGGAAAACAACTATATAATAGAGGTTCCTTTAACTCCGGATCACCCAAGCGAGGGAAAAAGTTGAGGACAAACATGCCTGGTTGACGCTCCGGCCAACTGATCTCTATTCTGCCCCTGTTGGAGTCTTTGGGGTTGCGCTTCTCCAGATACATACTCATAGCCCAGGATAAGCATTCTCGAGTGACTATCAAGGGTTCCCGGTTGCCATTGCATCCGAAGTTCAAGAGATCGGCCAATAGAGGCACATATTCGTTACTGAGGTAGGGCGGATCGGGATAAAGGGAAAAAGTGAATGTTCTTTTTAAAATATCCCCTTTACCGAAAACGAAATGACGGCGGAGAGACTGGTCTATGGCTTCGTGGTCATAAATGTTGGGATGAAAAACTATCTCGAATGACCCGACCTCAGCCGACCAATCAAACTTAACCCTTCCTCTGCCAGAACCTTGAGGATTCAGATTAGAGATAGCTAATTCTATCACTGTTGATAGAACCTCCTGAGTGCCTTTTAAGATATTCTTTTCCAAGACCTTATACCCCCTTCTAAATTTTTAAATAACCAAATCTTTTTATATCAGATAATCCAAAAAATGTAAATAAAAAATCAAGCCTTAGGCTTGATTGGTAGTGGACCCAGGCAGATTTGAACTGCCGTTTCCACAATGCGAATGTGGCGTCTTACCACTGGACCATGGGCCCATGTTTCACGTTAAACATTTGTGACATGTCACAATTAGAATCGTGCCATGTCACAATTATGTCACATTACTGTCCGATACTAAAATATATCTTCACTCCGCCAGTATTGGCATTCCCTTCATAATCCTTACAGCGAACGAAATAAGAATATGCTTGGCCGGCTGTCAAACCAGTCACCTTGGCTATCAGATATTGAGTGCCCATGCCAGTCATATAGCCGAAGCTCCTACCCATACTGTTATAAGCAAGCGAGTTGTCTGTATCATATTTGCAATAAGCAGGTTCGCTGGTTCTCAAACTCATAGTCACCTCTGTGGTGCTGGCTATAAAGGTATCTCCGGTTGGATAAAGATCAAAACGTTCCGGGGGAGTCAGGTCTTCGGGCGCTTCTACATTAAAGGAGATAACGAAGTCATTAGTATTCTTATTCTGGAGAGAATCAGCACATCTGACATAGTATTCATATGATCTGCCTTCGGAAAGCCCGGTAACTTCAGTTGAATGAAAAGTAGCATTGGTGTTAGTGAAAGCGCTCATGGAGTCATAGCTCATACCTGAAATATTACTGTAGCGGCAGAAAGCTGTTTCATCAGTTTTTAAGCTAATAGTGACCTTGCGGGTATCAGCTGACAAATCTTCATCATCAGGATACGGGTCAAAGCGCGAAGGGGGGTTAGTATCGCCTACGTAAGGAGAAGAAGGAGTTGACACCCCTCCAACACCAAAGGAAATCTTCACATCTTCATTATTTTCATTGCCCTTCATATCCTTACAGCGTACATAGTATTCATAAAGCTTATTGTCGCTCAGGCCTTTAAGTTCATATGTATGAATGGTTTTAGAGCTATCGTATGAGAATCTGCCGCCCATTGAACTGAATTCCTGGTTAGGGCTGGTTGAATAGCGACAATAAGCAGCTTCATTAGTATTTAAACTAAGGGTTGCCGTAGTAATTCCGGTAGCTATACTACCTGAAGGCGACAAATTAAAACGCAAAGGAGGGGCGTCTCCGGGTTGAACTTGAGACCCTCCCGAATAAGATGAGCTGCCTATTTTAAACTGGATTAAAGCATCTTCAGTATTTTTAGTGCCCTTTAAAGCTGAACAACGGACATAATAAGTATATGAGCCCAGAGTCAATCCTTTAACTTCGACTGTATGCAGGGTTTTGTCATTATTATAAGAAAACCTCTTGCTCATTGAGCTGAATTCCTGGTTAGGACTGGTGGAATAGCGGCAATAAGCAGCTCTATCGGTGGTTACGCTTAAAATAACTTGGCTAGTCCCTCCAGCCAACTCGCCGGAAGGCGAAAGATTGCTTAAAACTGGATGGGTGACCTCTACTGCTGTTTGACCTTCAGTTTGTTCGGTTGATTTACCATCTTTCTTGCCAAAGTCTAAAACACCAGTAAAATACAGACCAGCAGCCAGGCCCAGAATAACCAGAAAGGCGATAATTTGTATTTGGCCTTTTTCTTTCATAAGTCGGGGCGTTGGGAATTGAACCCAATCTACACCCTCCCGAAGGGTGCGTACTACCGGTATACGACGCCCCGGTTTCACGTGAAACATTAACTCACCCAGTACTTCTTTTTGGTCATTTCATCCTGCTTGGTAGCTATCTTCTCTCTTTCTTTTTTAGCCTGAATAGCTAATTCTTTCAACTTTTTGTCACTTAGCTTACCCAATTTAACTATCTCCTTTAATAATATTTCTTTTTTATTCTTTTTAGGATCTTCTAAAACATATCCCAAAAGAATGTCCAGAATCATGCCAATTTTCGGTCCCGGCTTTTCTCCCATACTTTTCATAACATCGTTGCCCGTAGCTTTGAGCATTTTAGCGGAAATAGGATCCTGGGACACCTTATCAACCACGTATTTTAAGTGGCGCAACTTGTAAGGTTCGGCTTTGGGCACGCCTGAGCCTATCCTATCAGCCATTCTGACCTGCAATAACTCTTCCATATTCTCCGGGCCAACCTCTCTGACTAATCTCCTGACTGAACTTTCCGTCACTTCCCCGGCATTGTAGTAAAAAAGGTGATACCTGACCAACCTGGTTATCTTTTCATTATCTTTCTTGGAAAACCTTAATCTTTCCAGGATATCTTCAGTCATTCTGGCCCCAATGACCTCATGACCGTAAAAGGTTGAGTCCAAACCATTACCTCTTTTGGATCTGGGCTTGCCAACGTCATGTAAAAGACTGGCCAATCTGACATATTGATTAAAATCTTTTTTGGCTGTATAAGCCAAAGAAAGCAGGGAATGCTGGTAACAATCATAGATATGGTGCTTGTTCTGGCCAACCTCAAACCCTTCTTCTAATTCTGGGATAATATAAGTCAAAAGGCCCGCTGTTCTGAGCATTTCCACTCCTTGGCTCGCTCTTTCTGATAGAACGATCTTCATAAACTCGTCTCTTATCCTTTCCTGGGAAATATCCCTCAATAGGGAAGCGTGTTTTTTAATAGCCTGCTCAGTTTTGGCTTCAATAAGCCATTTATCGCCCAAAGTAGCCTTGAATCTGACCGCTCTCATCATTCTTAAGGCATCTTCCTGGAATCTCTGTTCCGGGTCTCCTACGGCCCGGATGATCTTTTGCTCCAAGTCCTTTTGACCTTCAAAAGGGTCAATAACCTCGCTATCAAGAGCAATAGCGTTAACTGTAAAGTCTCTGCGAGACAAGTCTTCTTTAAGGGTTTTGGCATATCTGACTTCATCAGGGTGGCGTTTGTCAGAATATTTAGCTTCAGAGCGGTAAGTGGTAATTTCAATTTCCTTTAACTTGGGGTTAGAACTATTGGTTTGGACGGTGACCGTTAAAAACTTGTTTTCGTAAAAGCTTTTAGGAAAAACCTTCTGAATTTCTTCAGGTTTAGCATTAGTGGTCACATCCCAGTCTGCTGGTTCAACGCCTCTTAAAAAATCTCTGACACAGCCGCCGACAATATAGGCCTCAAAGCCTTTTTCTTTGAGTTTTCCGACAACGGATTTTACTTCTTTGGGAATTATCATATTGATTAAAAAAGTTTATCACAGAAACTTGAAATTTTCAATTTTTGAGATAGAATAAAGAATACGCCCTCGTAGTGAAATGGATATCACGTGGCGCTTCGGACGCCAAAATCCGGGTTCGAATCCTGGCGAGGGCACTAACGTTTGCCATCTAAAATAAAAGGTGATACAATCAAAATAATGAAAAAGATATTATTGGCCACTTTTTTATTTTCCTTTTTTATTTTCGGCCAAGTACAAGCCGCGGGACTGGTTCCTTGCGGTGGAACAGGGGAGTCTGCTTGCCAATTCTGCCATATTTTTGTTCTGATTAATACTATTCTCCAGAAGTTATTGTTTGTTTTTGTGCCGGTTATTGCTGTCTTAATGCTAATCTTCGGCGGAGTTATGTTCTTCTTTGCCGGAGCTAATCCAAGGCTTTTTAGCCAAGCTACTGGAATTATAAAATCGGTTGTGATAGGATTAGTCATCATCTTCGCCGCTTGGATGATAGTCAACACCGTTATTTCCCAGATAGGTTTAGTCGATTCACCTTCATTGCTACAATGGTATAAAATAGACTGCCCTGTTCAGTGAGTTTTGCCCCCATAGCTCAATTGGCAGAGCAGTTGCCTCTTAAGCAATTGGTTCCAGGTTCGAGTCCTGGTAGGGGCACATAATAAAATAAATAAAACATATGTTAATACCAGAAGAAAAAGAAAAAATCATCAAAGGAGTCAAGATTCATGAGTTAGACACCGGATCACCCGAAGTCCAAATCGCTCTCTTATCAGAAGAAATAGAGAGACTGCTTTTGCATTTAAAAAAACATAAGAAAGATTTTGCTTCCAAAAAAGGCCTCTTAAAAATGGTAGATAAAAGAAGAAAACTTTTAAACTACTTAAAGGAGCAAGACACCAGGCGCTATAACGCGGTTATTAAAAAGACCGGGTTAAAGAAATAAGAATGATCATCAAACATCTAGAACAACGAGTGGCCGTATTCATCGACGTGCAGAACATGTATCACTCGGCCAAAAACCTTTATAACTCCAAGGTTAATTTTGCTGGTATTTTAAAAACAGCGGTAGGGGACAGGAAACTAATCAGGGCTTTTGGTTACGTCGTTAGAACTAAAACCGGCGAAGAAAAGCCCTTTTTTGATGCTTTAATTAAGCTAGGTATTGAAACCAGGGTCAGAGATCTGCAGGAGTTTTTTGGCGGCATGAAAAAAGCTGACTGGGATGTAGGCATCACGGTTGATGCGATTAAAACAGCTTCAAGCGTGGACGTGGTTGTTTTAGTTTCTGGCGATGGAGACTTTATCCAACTGGTAGAATACTTAAAAAACCAGGGGAAGAGAGCGGAAGTGCTGGCTTTCGGCAAATCAGCCTCAGCTAAATTGAAAGAAACGGCTGATGAATTCACGGATTTAGGCGAAGAAGAAGAAAAATATTTATTAAAGAAATAAAATGGAAAAATTTAAATTAGAAATTGCCGGCCGAGACTTAATTGTAGAAATTAAAGACTGGGTTGGCCAAGCCAATGGCAGTGTTTTGGTCAGATACGGAGACACCGTGGTCTTAGCCACAGCCGTTATGTCCAAACAAGGGAGAGAAGGTATTGATTTCTTCCCTTTGACCGTGGAATACGAAGAAAGATTTTATGCCGCCGGCAAAATCCTGGGCTCCAGATTCTTAAGAAGAGAATCCAGGCCGTCTGACGAAGCGATTCTGACCGGCCGAGCTATTGATCGGGCTATTAGGCCTCTTTTTCCTCAGGATCTTAGAAAAGAAATCCAAGTAGTAGTCACTTGTTTATCTTGGGACAGCCAGAATGATTCGGATATTATAGGCTTACTAGCTGCCTCTTTGGCTTTATCTATTTCTGATATTCCTTGGGCCGGCCCTGTTTCACATTTAAGATTGGGCAGAGCGGAAGATAATTTTATACTCAACCCCACTTACGAAGAAAGGGAGAAAGGCTCCTTTGATTTGTTATTTGCCGGCATTGCCAACCCCAAGAAAAATGGTGATTTTTTGATTAATATGATTGAGATGGAAGCGGCTGAAGCTGAAGAAGACGTGGTTTTTGCCGCTTATCAATTTGCCAAGCCCTACTTAGAAAAACTGATTGAATTCCAGAAAGAAATCATTAAAAAAATAGGCAAAGAAAAAATAAAACTAGCCGGACCTCAAATTAATACTGACTTGGAAAAAGAAATCAAAGACTTTTTAGGAGATAAATTGGAAAAAGCCCTCTATTTAAAAGACAAAACTGCCAGACAAAACGCGCTTGAGGAATTAAAAGAACAGCTTTGTTCTTCGCTCGGCGAACCGGACAAAATTAAATATGCCAAGGAGTTTTTTGAAAAAGAAATTGAGAGGACTATGGATTTAAATATCCTGAAAAGCGAAAAACGACCTGACGGCCGAAAATTAGATGAGCTAAGAAATATTTCAGTTGAAGTCGGACTCTTACCTAGAACCCATGGCACTGGCCTTTTCGTGAGAGGGGAGACAAAAGCTTTGTCTATCTTAACCTTAGGAGCTCCCAGCGATGTTAAACTACTGGAAGGCATGGAAATCAGGGGCAAGAAACGCTTCATGCATCACTACAACTTTCCACCATATTCAACCGGCGAAGTTAAACCGATGAGAGGACCTGGCCGAAGAGAAATTGGCCACGGTATGTTGGCGGAAAAAGCTCTTTTCCCATTGGTTCCTTCTTTTGACGAATTCCCTTATACCATGAGAGTTGTAACTGAAATCCTCTCTTCCAACGGATCTTCATCTATGGCTTCAGTCTCAGCCGCATCTTTAGCTTTAATGGATGCTGGAGTCCCTCTTAAAAATCCGGTGGCTGGTATTGCTATGGGCTTAGTCATTGATGACAACGATAACTATAAAGTTTTAACTGACATTCAGGGACCGGAAGATCATTACGGCGACATGGATTTTAAAGTAGCTGGCACTAAAAAAGGCATAACCGCCATTCAAATGGATGTAAAAACAGCTGGTATTAATGAAGACATATTAAAAGAAGCTTTGGCCGGAGCTAAAAAAGCCAGAAATCAGATTTTAGACACCATGGCTAAAACCATTGAAAAACCCAGACCCGAATTATCCCAATGGGCGCCCCGCATTGTTGCCTTGCAAATTAATCCTGAAAAAATCAGAGAAGTAATTGGGCCGGGCGGCAAAATCATCAATGAAATTATTGATCAATGTTCCGTGGCTATAGACATTGAAGACACCGGCAAGATCTTTATTACCGGAGAGAAAAAAGAATCAGTGGCCAAGGCCGTGGAATGGATTAATAATATTACTCGAGAAGTTAAAGCAGGGGAGACCTTCACCGGCAAAGTCAGACGTATCTTAGATTTTGGCGCTTTTGTAGAAATCCTGCCGGGCCAAGAAGGCATGATCCATATTTCTCAACTGGCTAATAGAAGAGTAGCCAGAGTGGAAGACGTAGTTAAAGTAGGTGACATTGTTAAAGTCAAAGTTATTGCTATCGATGAACAGGGCAGAATTAATTTGTCTCTTAAGGACGCTAATTAATTTTTAAAATACTATGGAGGAATCCCCAAAACAAAACATAGCTCCTCAAGAAAAAAAGGAGTTTTTGTCGCGCCAGGACGTTAAAACCATGAGAGAAGACATCTCAGGACTAAGAGAAAAAGACGCAATTAAAGAGCGGGAAAGGATCGCCGAGATTAAAACCGGAGAAGAAGCCATACTAGAGAGAGAAAAGCTGGCTAGAGCCCAAAAAGAAGCCCAGGAGAGGCAATTAGCCGAGCAGGCGCCGGTTATAGCACCCAAACCAGTAATCATACCTAAAACCCCAATAGTTCCCGCAGCTCCTCAGCCATTTAAGGAAGTCTTTAAAGATGTCCAGGCTAAAGAAGATATTGAACGCAAAGCCTTCTTAGAAAGAGTAGCAGCCAAAGCCCAAGGAGAAGAGATTTCTTTAATTCCTAAAAAACCGGCTTTAACTCCCAAAGAAATAGGAACAGGATCTATGGCGGCTGTTTTAGTTAAGAAACCTTCTCGTTTTAAAAAAGTTGCCGTCAGATTATTTTTAGGCTTATTTGTTTTAGCAGCTTTAGCAGCTATAGCCACTTTCTGGTATTGGTATTTAGTAATTAAAGAAAAACCAGCCAGTCCCGAAACCCAACAACCGGTAGTTGAAGAGTTAGTTGTTCCTGCTTCCTTAATAACTGTCCAAGAGACTGAAGCCATAGAGTTTTCTAATTCAACTGAACTCTTAGTTTCACTCACCAACCTATTAAAAGAAGAAACTTCGACTAAGCACTTTACTAGACTGATTCTAGAAGATAAAACAAAAAATGAGCTACTAGGAATGAAAGAATTCTTTGAGGTTTTAGGAATAAAAACTCCTGTTGGATTATTAGAGAAGATAGATAATGATTTTACCCTCTTCTCTTACAACCAGAGATTAGGTTTGATAGCCAAAACCAAAGAAGATATACTTCCTATGGTAAACTCTTGGGAAACAACTATGGAAAATGACTTTAATGGGCTTCTGGTTCTTTTTGGAGAATTGAGCAATGCACAAAACCCTAATTTTCAGTCAGCCAAATATCAAGAAACAAGCTTCCGCTATCTCTCCCTGCCCCAAGAAAATTTAGGCCTTTGCTGGACAACCTTTAATAACTATTTTGTCTTCACCTCCTCTGGAGAAAGCATGATTAAAATAATTGAGGAGATAAAATAATATGGATAAAAAAATAATCAAAGAAAAATTAGAACAGGAAAAAAAGAACCTAGAAGAACAGCTAAAGACTTTTGCTTCTAAGGACCCCAACTTAAAAGGGGACTGGGACTCAAAATATCCCAACTTCGGAGCTGAAACCGGCAGCGCTTCTTTAGAAACCGAAGCCAATGAGGTTGAAGAATACGGCTCCCGCTTACCAGTAGAATTCAGCTTGGAAACCAGAGCTAAAGACATTAGTTTGGCTTTAGAAAAATTAGACAAAGGCACTTTCGGCAAATGCGAGAAATGCGGCCAGAACATTGAAGAAGACAGATTAGAAGTGCATCCGGCAGCCAGATTCTGCCTCAAATGCCAAAGCTAATTCAACCTCAAACAAAAAACCGCTTCTGGGCGGCTTTTTTTGTTCTAACGGAATAATTGAACTAAAACATAACTGACGACCCCAATTAAAACTGACCAAATTAAAATAAATTCAGACATAGTTATTTAGCAAAAGGATTTTTAGCGCCCATCACCTGGAAATGAACATGGCAACCGGTTGACATACCAGCTCCTGGAGTTCCTGGAGTTCCGCCCATTAAGGCTATAATTTGGCCTTGTGAAACATGGTCTCCAATACTAACCAAGCTGGATTGGATGTGTCCGTAACTGGTAACCACACCATTGGGATGCAGAATAGTAATAGTATTACCTCCGCCACCAAAGGCCCACTTAGATCTGGAGGTAGTCAATTTTACATTCAAAACTGTGCCTTCAGCTGCGGCAAAAATAGCGTCTCCGCATTTGCCGTGGGAAAAATCAATAGCATTATACCAATGTAATCCCTGAGTTATGCGGCAGGGAGCGGCGATTGGACAAATAAAGTAACTGGAAGCTAAAGGAACTAAGATTGGAGCCGATTGTACCTGAACCGGTTGAACGCCATTGGGAATAATTAAAATATCTCCGATATAAATATTTCCACTGACTGTTAAATCATTAAAAGCAATAATACTATCAGACGTCACTTTATAAGTATTGGCTATACCTCCCAGGGTTTCTCCTTTTTGGACTTGATGAATAACGCCCGAAACTGGCAGAATAACCAGTGTCTGGCCAAGTTTTAAAGTACTGGATTTGGTCAGATCATTAGCCCAAAGAATGGTATTTAAAGAAACGTTAAAATTTTCAGCTATGGAAGACAGAGTGTCTCCTGGCTCCACCACATACTCTGTCACTTCTTTGGCTGACCATTGGTAATCAGAACTGTCGATTAAGGCGCCTAAAATTTGAGGAGTAACCATTAAGGGAGGCGAAACAGCCGCTAAGCTATTTTTCTGAATCAAGCTTAAGTTGGGAGACTCTTTTACTGTTAAGCCGGCTGTCATAAAAGTGTTGTTTGTATTCTGAGATTCTTGCTGAGGAGTCGCGGTTTGATTCTGGCAGAAGGAAAAACCATTAGAAACCAGGCCTAAGAACAAAATAAGGGAAATAAAGCTTAAATAAAGCAAGGGGTCCTTTAAAGATCCCTTAAAATTGTTCCACATCTCTCTTTTATTAGTTTTTCTTATCCAATTGTAAGTTGTAAGCCCTAATTTACCAATCTTTTCACCGACTTTCAGGGCTCTACCCGCTAAATCTAGGTTATCCATGACTGATTCTAAGATAGCAAAACCAGGCCTTAAGTCAAGTTTCTTATCCACAGCTCTTTAACGAAAAACTGTCTGGACTAAAGATGAGATTACCGAAAGTAATCTTTCCGGATCAAAGATCAGAGACGGCCTCACCTCTTTGTACTTAGGCAAGGGGTACCAGGCAGTCAGATCCTCTTCCTGGGAACAGCTGCCCTTAGCGTCAGTGGCGGTCAGCTGAATGGAGTTGGCTGTGCTAGTCAGTTTAATGTGCGGGATCTGGGAAGCAGCTGTAGTGCCGTCCACGAACTCGCCTGAGCCTGAGGTAATTTCCCAAAGATAGGCCGAGGCAGTTAAGTCGTCCGGGGTAAAGACAATAACTTCGTTGATGTTAGGTTCCTGGGGTTCCCAGGTAAAGCCGGAGTAAGGGTAAGGGGCTTGGGGGGTCTTAAACTGCTGGGTCTGGCTCCAACTGGACCAGGCGCCCTTGCTGTCCTTGACTCTGACATGCCAGAAGTAAGTGGCGTTCCAGTCTAAGACGTAGTCTTGCATGGATGGAGGCAAATTGTCCGGGTCTTCATCGTCCTGGCGTAAGTTAAGATTATATTCCACAGAAGCGACGTTAGCTAAATGGTTGAACTTGGGTGCCTGGAAAGCAGCGTTGTCGTCTATTTCGATTTCGTAGGCAGCCATTAAGTCTGAATCTGGGTCAGAGTAGGTCCAGTGGAAAGTGGGCAGACTTTGGTCGACAAAAGTGCAGTGCTGCCAGCTGATGCCGTCAGGGAGATATTCTGCAGGGATACCTGGTTGGGAGGGAGGGTGATTTATGGATGTATGAGAACAAAGACAATTAGTTTCACAAGAATCAAGGGTGTTTGGATCGCCATCATTGCAGTTTGCAGCACTGGAACACTGGGCCCCACAAGAACCTGGCGAACAAAAACATCCGGACCAAGAACAACCGGAGCTGCAAGTCTGGGTTTGATTATTGCCACAACATTGACTAGTGCCAGGAGAGCAACTTCCGCTTCCTAAACAGGAATCCCATACACAGCTATTTGAACAAGTTTGTGTGCCACAATTCCCGCAAGATTGAGTGGCCCCTGGAGTGCAGGTTCCAGTTCCTGTGCATGATCCCCAACTACAACTGGATGAACAAGTTTGTGTACCACAATTCCCGCAAGATTGAGTGGCCCCTGGAGTGCAGGTTCCAGTTCCTGTGCATGATCCCCAACTACAACTGGATGAACAAGTTTGTGTGCCACAATTCCCGCAAGATTGAGTGGCCCCAACATAACAACCCTGATGAGGATGAGTACATGTAGCCGAACATGTTCCTGCACCCTGACAAATATCTTGGGTGCAAGGATCATTATCATTACAGTCACTATTGGAAACACAAGGAGGTATAGAGTTACAAACACCCGACCCAGAACAACCACAAGAACAAGAAGTACAACCAGTCCTAATCACATCGGTTTGAGTAATTGTATAATTATTACAAGTAGCTTGATGTTCTGGGCCACCGCAATAATAATCATAATATCCTTTATTTTGACAAGTACATTTTTGAGTACCATCAGCACTACAACAGGAATATGAAGAACCCATAAGCACCCAGCCATCTTTCAAATCACAATTTTCCTCGTTGGGAGGACTAAATGGCGATGCCATAATCTCATAAATATCATAATCATCTTCGCAAAACCCCCAACTACAATGTTGACCGCACCAATCTCTATAAACACGGGCAGGCTGAAGAAGATAGGTTTTTTCTATACAATAAGAACTATCGGCCTCGCAACCCCTATCGTTAAGACAAAAGAAATCTAAGGGATTACTGCTACCAACATCACAATACACACAAGTTTGCGTATTACAATCTCTGGTGCTGTCCCCTGAACAAGAACTTCCACCGCAAGAAGGAGCAGGATTAGTGCATGTTCTTGTCTGTGTTCCACCGCCGCATTGCTGATTACATTCGCTCCAGGCACTCCAACCGCCATTCACCGGAGAACAGCAATAACCGCCTACGCAATGGTTTGAAGAACATTCACTATCATAAGAACAGGAAGAACCATTGGGTTTTTTAGAAACACAGGAGCCGCTAGAACACACGCCACTAGTCCAAAAATTAATACTACATGAAGTGCCATCAGTAAGAATACCGCAAGATGTTGAGTTCCCACTGCAATTACCTGTCCGACAGCTTCCTGACGAACATTCATTAGCCGGATCTTGATTGCTTGGAGTATAGACGCATTGCCCTAAATAACCCGGATAGTTACACTGAACACAAGTCCCATAACAAGAACCGGTACAGCAATAGCCGTCCGTACAATAACCTGAGGCGCACTCGCTACCAGTAGAACAAGAAGATCCGATAGGCTTTGTGGAAGCTACGCAACCGCTGGCAGAACAATAAGCTCCGGCGCCGAGATAAGAACACCATTGAGTACAAGAAGGTCCAATATAACAAGTATGAGTGCCTGGATTGAAACAAGCACAAACAGGACTCATGCAGTCAGTGGCGCTGCAAGCAGTACCACCTACGTACCATGATCCATAACAACAAATACCAGAACCATAATAACAACTAGTGCCGCAACTGGTAGAACCAGCTGGACAACCCCCTCCGCCACCGGCAGGAACACAACTTCCATTCTGGCATGTTCCCCCGCTGCAAGGATATCCGTTATCATACACGCACTGATTGCTGACACAATTGTAACAGACAGAAGGATAAGGACATTGAGAATAAGAAGTGCAGTATTCTCCAACCGCCAGAGCTGAAGGTCTTTCAAAAGAAAAAATAAAAACCGAAGCAATTATTAAAAAAGCGGAAAGAAGGGCAAATTTTAATAATCTATCTTTAGACATTAATTTTATTGAAAAAGCGGCACTTTATAATTTTCGCTCCCTAGAGGAGTAAAATAATAAATTAAAGAGACATAGCCCTTTGAATTAGACGTCACCCATACACTTTCCCAATTATTTTTATCATCTTGCCAATCGTCCTGACAAACACTAATAATGCTAGTACCTGCTTCTTTTTTGTCGCATTCCAAATCAACCATCGGTAAATCAAAGTAATTATTCAATAAACTTGATGCAATACTTTTGGTTAAATCTGTCTTTCCCGCCCAAGACACATTTAATATGTAAGATGCGATATTTGAATCTTCTCTGTTATATTTAAGGGCAGTGTAAAAACCTTTCCCTTCCTTATCCCAATTATAGCCGTAGAGGTTGTTTTCTTGAGTAATCCCTCCGCCTATATCAACCCCCAGAGTCAATTCTAATTTTTGAGGAATAAATTCCGGCTTCAATGAACTCTCAAACCATTTTTGAAATACCCCGTCAGCCGTTATTTTTTGAGGCAGACTTTCTTCCGTTTCGTTAATAAGCCTGGGAAAGACAATGACAGACGATGCCTCAATTTTATCACTTGATCCTAAGTCTACGGAAACATATACTTCATCACCCATCCTAAGATCACTTCTTTTTATTTCTTGTTGCTGACCTGTCAACGTTTCTCCTAACTCCATCAAAACAATTTTGGAGTTTTCTTCTAAAATAATCGATACATTTTCGTTATTAGATTTTATTTTTAAAGTTCCCTCAGATACTTCTGTTATTATGCCGCGAATAGTAATCGGTATCTCCTGCTGGATTCTTTCTGATTTTAAAACGGCTAAAATATTCTTTTGATTGTAATATGGAAATGATCCTAAAACATAGCCGCCGCCGAAAACAATAAGACAAATAATAATTAGGATAATTATTTTGGGCATAGTAAATAAATTTAACTTTTAAGGCTTTAAATTATTATACCACATAATCAATAAAACAAAGAAAGCCACCCTATCGTTTTACCGATAAAGTGGCTTTTTATTGTACGTCCTTACGGATAATGGTTTGAGTCGATACGGCTCTAGCCTTATCAGTAATCCGCAATACCACGGTATCAAGCCGATCTCCAACTTTTAAGTCTTCGAAAGAAATTTCTGTAGTTTCAACAGTAATATCTTCCGGTGTCAAATTATGCTCGGCTCGATTTTTTATATACTCGATTGAAAAAGAGAACTGTGTTTCTTCGGTCGCATAGAATGAATACTCGTCGCCTCCGTTCTGGATGGTAATTATTTTATTAATTTTATCTATCTTGACGATTTCACCTTCTGCTATTGCATAAACCCATGACAGCGTCCGCACTTCAGATTCAGTAGAGATATTTCTAATTTCAATCTGCATGCAAGGATCCGACTTCCAATATTCGCTATCTGCATACCGTAGAACATCTGCATTGATTAATTCATTATATGCTTCTTGCCCGATAACCTGAGCGATGTGTGCCGGCTCCCTGTCTCCGTCAGAGAAAGGCAGATTAATAAAGGCTGCTTCTTCCGTAGAGATCTGAGGTTCTGAAACAGAAGATAAGACTACCCAACCGACAATACCCAGGGCAGCCAGAATGGCTATGACAATCGGAACAGTAATCGCTATTCCTATTGCCAATCTGTTTGTTCTTCTTTCCATGCTTGCCATGATTTTCACCTCCTTTCTATATTATTCTATCTTCATCAGAGTTAAACTCTGCTCAATCAGTATATATATTTAAAGGTGCTAAATGCACTCTTGATATCCAAATACTATCATAAAATACGAGTTTTGTCAACCTAAACAACTTGCAGAACGATCTCGATAAACTCTTCGCTCAAGGAAGCTCCTCCGACCAAAAGTCCGTCGAAACCGGCTTTTTTTAAATAGTCTCCGGCATTCTGCGAATTAACGCTACCTCCATATAATACTCTATTACCTTTTGCAATTTTCTGAATAGCCAGCCTCATGTTTTCAGCCGTCTGATAGTCGCAAGCTTTGCCCGTGCCGATGGCAAAAAGAGGTTCGTAGGCTATGACAATCTTTTCTACCACACCTTCCAACCCTTTTTCTACTTGAGATACCTGATCAACGCACAAAATAGGCATTAATCCTTCTTTTAAAGCTGCTTTTATCTTTTTGTTTATCTCTTCATCAGTTTCTTTTTGAAGCTTTCTTCTTTCCGAGTGGCCCAAGATAACATAAGAACAATTTAAATCAGCTAGTGTGCCAGGAGAAACTTCACCGGTAAAAGCGCCTTTTTCTTCCCAAAAACAATCCTGGGCGCCCAGTTTTAAATTCCCTTCCGGCTTCAAAAAAGGCAGAAAAACAAAAGGCGGAGCTACTACCACCTCAACTTCTTTAACCCCTTTTATCCCCTTTTTAATTAAAGCGAAAAGCTCTTTGGCTTCTTTTAAAGTTTTAGGGTGGCACTTCCAATTGGCAACAATTAAAGGTTTCATACTATTTTAATTATACCCAAAGTAGCTAAGCTTACCAAAACTCCAGCCACTATTATTCCTAAAAAAATTATAGGCAGAGCTTTTTTAAAAGGAATACCAAAAACAAAAGCGCACAGAGCGCCAGTCCAGGCACCGGTAAAAGGCAAAGGAATGGCCACAAAAAACATTAGAGCCCAGTTTTGCCATTTAGCAAAAAAAGCGGAATTCCTTCTTCTGGTCCTTTCAAAAAGCCAATTAAAAAACTTATTAAAAAAAGAAAAGCGAGAACTCAAGAACTTAGAAATCGGTTCCAAAAAAAGCAGAATAAAAATAATAGGAAAAATATTGCCTATAACAGAAATTAAAAAGGCCGACACAATCGGCAAGTGATAAACGCCCAGAGCCAAAGGTATAGCTCCTCTTAATTCGGCTAAAGGCGACATAGCCATTAAAAAAACATTCAATTCCGGCATCATTGCCTATTATATCACGGTTAAAATTTTAGCTCCACGCTTAGTCACGGCGATAGTATGCTCAAAATGGGCAGCCCAAGAGCCATCAGCTGTTTCATAAGCATAACCCCCTTTGCCCCTTTTAATCCTGCCTGAGCCCAAAGCAGCCATGGGTTCCAGACATAAAACCATGCCCTCTTCAATAGTCAAAGCTGGCTCCCCTTTTTCCACATAATTTAAAATCTGCGGATCCTCATGCAATTCCCGACCAATGCCATGACCGCAGAGATTCTTAACTACGCCAAATCCCCTTCCTTCAATATGCTTTTGAATGGCCGAAGATATATCTTTAAAATCCTTCCCTGGTTTAATCGCTTTAATGCCTTTTTTTAAAGACTCTTCTGTCGCTTTAATCAACTTTTTACATTGAGGAGAAATTTTGCCTACAGCCACAGTTACAGCCATATCACTGTGAAAACCTTTATAAATAAGGCCTAGATCAAGAGAGATAATATCTCCTTCTTTTAAGGTTCTCTCCGAAGGGATAGCATGGACGATTTCCTCATTCACTGAGGCGCATAAACAGGCCGGATAGCCCTCATGGCCCAAGAAAGAGCACTGACAGCCGTATTTTAAAATCAGGGCCTCAGCAGCCCTGTTTAAAGCTATAGTGGAGACTCCTGGCTTAACTTGCTTGGCTAATTCTTTTATAACCTTAGCCAGGATCTTGCCTCCCTCAGCCATGATTTTAATTTCTTCCGGAGTTTTAAGAAGAACCATTTTAGAGTGCTTTTAAAATATCCAAATGGACGTTTTCTACTGATTGTTCTCCGTTAATTTCCGAGACTTTTAACCCTTCTTTTTTAAATAAATCCAACAAAGGATAGGTTCTTTCGTTATATTCTTTAAATCTGATTTTAATAACCTTAGGATCATCGTCTTTTCTTTTTAAAAGCTTGGAGCCGTCCAAAGGACATTTAGTCATTTTAGCCGTTTCAGGAGAGTACATAATAGGATGGCGCATCAATTCGCAGGTCTGGCGGTGCGAATTGCGCCAAATTGATTCTTTTTCGCTGATCTTTAAAGCAATAACTTTAACGTTTCCCTGGCCATAGAGTTTCTTTAATAAGGGAATTAAAGCTTGGCCTTCAAACATGGTGCGGGGAGAGCCGGAAGTGGTCAGCCCTTTTTGCTCTTTGGCTAACTCCTTAATTTTTTGCTCCACCCAAAAAGTGATTAAGGGCGGACTCATCAATTCCCCTGCCTCCCTGATTTTCTTTTCTTCTAAAAGATAGTATTTTTTTCCGCCAACCAAAACAAAATCTCCTTTTTTGGCGCCAGCCAAATTCCTTTCAATAATTTCGCTGGTTTCCAAATGGTAGAGATTAAATTTTTCTGACAATAATTGAGCTTGAGTTCCTTTGCCAGAACCTCCGGGTCCTAAAACTATAACCACAAATGGTTTGTTAGAAGCTTTCATAGTCCCTCATTTGCAACTGAGCTTTAATTTGGCGCATGGTTTCCAAAACTACGGAAACAATAATTAACAGGGAGGTGCCGCCAACAAAGAAGGAAAAGACTTGAATGCCCATAGTGCCGGCAATAACCGAAGGTAAGACGGCTACGATAGCCAAGAAGAGCGCGCCTAAAAGCAAAACACGATTTAAAATGTAGTGAATGAATTTAGCCGTTGATTCACCGGGCCTGATACCAGGCACATATCCTCCCATCTTTTGAAGATTGGAAGAAATATTCTTAGGATCAAAGGTCACGGCTGTATAGAAATAAGTAAAGGCACAGACCAGAAGGAAATAAAGGCCGTTGTAAACAACTTGATTGTTGAAAAAATCACCAGTTGATTTGGCTATACTACCGATAAGACCGGGAGCCTCCACAAAAAAATTAGAAATCATGCTGGGCAACATTAAAATAGAGATAGCGAAGATAATAGGAATAACGCCAGCCGGATTGATATTTAAAGGCAAATAAGTGGAAACTCCTCCGAACACCTTATTCCCTCTGACTCTTTTAGCGTAAGAAACCGGAATATTTCTTCTGGCTTCATTAACCATAACGACACCGGCGACGATAACCAAAGACACGGCTATAAAAAGCAGATAAGCCGGTAACTGAGATATGTCCCATTTGTACCTTATCTCCCAAATGCTCTCAGGAATTCTGGCCACAATGCCCGCAAAGATTAAAAGAGAAACGCCGTTGCCAATGCCCTTTTCAGTGATTAACTCTCCCAGCCACATTAAAATCATACAGCTGGCGGTCATAACAACTAAGGAAGTTATTAAAGACAAAGGATCGGTAAAGACGACTACGCCCGCTCTTTGCAAAAGATTCAACATGGTATAACCCTGGAGTAAAGCCAAGGGAATAGTGGCCATTCTGCCCCATTGATTGAATTTCTGGCGGCCTGATTCTCCCTCTTCCTTATACATTTTCTCTAAAGCCGGGAAAATCATAGTTAAAAGCTGTAAAACGATGGTAGCAGTAATGTAGGGGCCCAAACCTAACATGATGATAGAGAGGTTAGACAAGGCGCCGCCTGAAAAGACGTTTAAAATATTTAAAAATCCGCCCATGGCCGATCTTTCAAACAGATCTTTTAAGCTTTGGGCATCAACTCCGGGAATAGGAATGGCGGTCATTAAGCGGAAAACCACAAAAATAGCCAGAACAAAAAGGATCTTGTTTCTAAGTTCCGGCACTTTGAATATTTGCACAATTTTATTGAGCCAGTTCATAGTTATTTGACCGTACCTCCGGCTTTCTCAATTTTTTCCTGAGCCGTTTTAGAGATTAAACAACCCTCAACGTTCAAAGCTTTTTTAATCTCGCCTTTGGCTAAAATTTTAACCTTGGGCGTTCGGCCGTTAATCCTGCGAATCGCCTTTTTCTCCAATAATATTTTAGGATTAATAGTTTCGCCGGCTGTAAATTTCTTTTCCAATATCTCCACATTAACTAAAGCCAAGTCTTGAGAAAAACTCTTAAAACGATAGCCCCTTAATTTAGGATATCTTTTAATTAAACTGCGGATAGCTGGGACAAAGCGGCGACCAGCTCTGGCACTTTGCCCTTTGCTGCCTCTGCCGGAAAACGTACCCTTTTTCCCTCCCCTGCCTATTCTCTTTCTTTTCTCTAATTTATGTTTTGGCCTTAATTCGTGTATTTGCATATGCTTATTTTCTTACTTTCAATTTCTTTAAAGCTTCCAAAGTGGCGCGAGCGTTGTTGATTTTATTGCCGGTTCGGCTCAGCATTTTAGAAGAAATGTTTTTAATACCAGCTAAGGCGCAAACAATTCTAACTGTGCCTCCAGCGACCAAACCTCTGCCTTTTCTTTGAGGTTTTAATAAAATTTCAGCGGCTCCGACTTTAGCAAAAGTTTCATGAGGAATAGTGTCGTTGACCATAGGCACCGTCACCAAGTATTTCTTGGCAAAACGAGTGGCTTTTTCCACGGCTGCGGCCACGTCCACGCCTTTGGATATGCCCAAACCTACTCTGCCTTTTTTGTCTCCGGCTATAATCACGGCTCGAAATCTCATTTTCTTTCCGCCAGCTCTGGTATGGGAGACTCTGGCCAAATCCAAAAGCTTAGATTCAAATTCGTCTTTGGGTTCAGGTCTAGAAAATCTAGACGGCCTTCTTTGATTGTTTTTTTGAAAATTTTCCATATATTTAGAACTTCAAACCAGCTTCTCTGGCTCCTTCAGCCAAAGCTTTAACTCGGCCGTGGTATTGATAACCTCCTCGGTCGAAAACCACGTTGGCTATTTTCTTTTCTAAAGCGAATTTAGCGATGGTTCTTCCTACTTCCTTGGCTTCTTCGGTTTTATTCTTCTGGCCCTTCATCTTTAAGGAACTGGCGGAAACTAAGGTTTTTGACTTAGCGTCATCAATCAATTGGGCGTAAATGTGATTGCCCGATCTGAAAACGCAAAGGCGGGGCTTAGTCAAGCTGCCTGAAACTCGGGCTCTGATCCTTTTATGGCGACGTATTCTTTGAGCTATTTTTAATAACATATGATTAACCGGCTGTGGCTACGGCTTTTTTACCTAATTTTCTTCTGATGTGTTCACCCATATATCTAATGCCTTTGCCTTTATATGGTTCTGGCGGCTTAACTCTTCTAATGGTAGCGGCTACTTCTCCCACCAATCCTTTATCAGCTCCGGAAACGATAATAACGCTTTTTTCAACGGCAAAAGTAATGCCAGCTGGGCCATTAATCTTAACTCGGTGAGAGAATCCAACATCTAACATCAAATCCTTGCCTTCAACATTAGCTTTGAAACCAACTCCTTCTATTTCCAGTTTCTTTTGGAATCCTACGGTTACGCCAGAAACCATGTTCTGTAAGATTGCTCTGGTCAAACCCCACAAAGCTCTAACTTCTTTGGTCGTAGGCTCAGCAGAAATTAAAATCTGGTTTTCAGTTAAAACAACTTTTATTTCCGGAGAAACCTTAAAAGTAAGCTCAGCTTTCGGGCCTTTGACTTTCACGATATTCCCCTCTATTTTCACCTCTACTCCCTGGGGTATGACTATTGGTTTTTTTCCTATTCTAGACATATATTTTTACCAAATTTGACAAAGTATTTCTCCACCTATTCTTTGTTTTCTGGCTTCTTTGTCAGTTAATAAACCTTTGGAAGTGGAAACGATGGCAAAACCATAGCCTCCTTTAACTCGTCTGATATCCTTGGCCGGCAGATAAATTCTCTGACCGGGCTTGGAAACTCTTTTCAAGCCGGAAATAGCCGGTTCCTTGCCATCATATTTTAATTCTATTTCCAAAGTCTTTTTGACTTTCTTGCCCGCTTTTTCCACTTTACCTACTAAACCTTCTCTTTCCAAAATCTTAGCAATTTCGTGCTTAATATTGGAGAAAGGCAAAGAGATGGCCGGTTTTAAAACCGCTTGGGCGTTCCTTATTCTGTTTAATAAATCGGTGATTGGATCCATATGTTTACCAGCTTGATTTTTTAAGTCCCGGAATTAATCCTTTGTTGGCCATTTCTCTAAAGCAAATGCGGCATAAACCGAAAGCTCTCATATAGGCCCTCTTACGGCCGCAGCGAAAACAGCGTCTCACAATCCTGGAGCTGTATTTGGGTTTTCTTTTTGATTTAGCAATTTGTGCTTTAGTAGCCATAATAATTATTTTTTAATCGGGAAGCCTATTGCTTTGAATAATTCTTCCGCTTCTGGGGCTGTTTTGGCCGTAGTCACAATAGTGATTTCGAAACCAAAAATGTTTTTAGCTTTTTCCGGGGAAATTTCAGGAAAAGCAATATGCTCTTTGAAAGCCACGGTCAGATTGCCCCTCGGGTCAATCGATTTCCTATCAATCCCCTGAAAGTCGCGGGATCTGGGCAAGGCGATATTAATCAGCCTCTCCAAGAAGTCATACATTTTCTGCCCTCGTAAAGTTACTTTAACTCCCAAAGGCATGCCTTTTCTGGTCTTCCAAGTTGCAATATCTTTCTTGCCAAGAGTTAAAACAGCTTTCTGGCCGGCAATCAAGGTTAAATCCTGAAGAGAGTTATCTTGAATTCTTTTTTGTTCCTCGCCGGACTTTCCGACAACTTGTTTGCCAAAACCAGTATTCAAAACAACTTTGCTAATCTTAGGGACAGCCATGACTGATTTGTAATGGAATTTCTCCTGAAGCTGGGGAATAACCTCTTTTTGATATTTATCTTTTAACCTTTGCATCATATTTCAGCTCCGCATTTTTTGCAAATGCGGTATTTTTTATCTTTGGTTAAATTATACCCTATTCTGGTCGGTTTGCCGCATTTAGGGCAGACAAACTGGGCATTGGCGGAAGAGATATAATTTTCGGAACTGATAATCTGACCTTTTTCTCCTGATTTCTTGGGCTTGTTATGCTTTTTCCTGATATTCACCCCTTCAACCAAAATCTTGCCGTCTTCGGGACGAACCTGCAAGATCTTGCCTTTCTTGCCTTTGTCTTTGCCGGAAATTATTAAAACTTGATCGCCTTTTTTAATCTTCATATATTTAAATCAACTCTTCAGCTAAGCTGGCTATTTTTTCAAAACCTTTTTCCCTGATTTCCTTGGGTATGGGACCAAAAACCCTATTGCCTTTAGGTTCCATGGTTTTAGCTTCCAAGATAACACAGGCGTTGTCATCAAAACTAATATAAGAACCGTCGGCCCGGCGCAGATTTTTCTTTTGTCTGACAATAACCGCTCTGACCACTTCGTGTTTTTTAACTATCTTTCTGGGATCAGCTTTTTTCACCACGCCAACAATGATATCCCCTACGAAAGCGGCTTTGTGATGGGTTCCCTTTAAAATTTGGAAACACATCAAGGCTCTGGCTCCAGTATTATCAGTAACATTTAAAACGGTTCTTATCTGAATCATATTTTTTTAATCACTAGCCATTTTTTGTCTTTGGAAATGGGTTTAGTCTCTTCAATCACCACTTTATCGCCAACTAAATATTCGCCTTCTGGGACATGGGCTTTATAGCTTTTGTGGACTTTGTATCTTCTCTTGTATTTAGGATGGATTTTCAGGCTTTCCACCTCAACCACAATGGTCTTTAACATCTTGGCTGAAATAACTTGGCCTGTTAATTGATGTTTTGGCATAATATTATTTATTCAAAAAAGTTAAAATTCTGGCGATATCTTTTCTCAATCCTCTGACTTCTTTAACATTCTTGGTCTTGCCGGAAGACAAATCAAACTTCAAGCCTCTCAGCTTTTCTCTATGATCGGCTACCATTTTTTCCAACTCTTCCTTGGGTCTTGATTTTAATTCTTCTGTTTTCATTAATTTTTTATAAATTTTGTCTTCACGGGTAATTTATCACCAGCTACTCTAAAAGCTTCTCTGGCTACATCTTCTTTGACTCCTTCCAATTCAAATAACATGCGTCCGGGCTTAACAGCAAAGACATAATGATCAACCGTTCCTTTGCCTCCGCCCATCGGGACTTCAGTTCCTTTCTTGGTCACGGGCTTGTCGGGGAAAATTCTGACCCACAGCTTTCCACCTTTTTTTAGATAGCGGATAATGGAACGTCTGGCGGCTTCAATCTGTCTGGCTTTAACCCACTTTAATTCCAAAGATTTCAAGCCAAAGCTGCCAAAAGCTAAAGTAGTGCCTCGGTAATCAATACCTAGTCCGCGTCGGCGTCCCTTCATCCATTTTCTATGTTTTACTTTCTTGGGCATTAACATATGTTTAGAATTCGTCTCCTTTATATATCCAAATTTTTACGCCAATTTTACCGTAAGAACACAGGGCTTCAAACTGGCAATAATCGATCATAGCTCTCAAAGTCTGGCGAGGCATGCGACCCTTCTGCAGCCATTCTCTTCTGGCAATTTCATTACCACCCAAACGTCCGGATAACTCAATCCTGGATCCCTTGGCTTCTTTGTCAGTCATAATCTTTTCCAAAGTCTGCTTCATGACCCGGCGTTGCGGCATTCTCTTTTCCAATTGCTGAGCCGCAAACTGAGCGGCCAAAGAAGCTGATAACCAAGGATTCTTGATTTCCCTGATTTCCATTCTCAACTCCCTTTTCTCACCCTTTAACAAAATCAGTTTGCCTTGTACTTCTTTTTTTAAATCTTCGGCTCCTTTGCCTCCCCGGCCGATAATCAAACCCGGTCTGGAAGTATTGATTAAAACATTCACCTTGCCCGGGAATCTTTCAATTTCAATATTCTGCACGGAGCAGTCCTTGAGCTTCTTGATTAAAAATTCCCTAATTCTAAAATCTTCTTCCAGATATTGAGGAAGCTTTTTCTCGGACAGCCAGCGTGAATCCCAATCGGCGGCGTTCTTCAGTCTAAATACTTTTGGATTAACTTTGCGTGACATAGTTTAAATTACTTTTCTTCTAAAAACTTTCTGAAAGCCTTTTTCGGTTTTAGGCTTAGCGGTTACTGCCTTATCAAATTTCGGTTTAATTGTTTCTTTAGAGCTCTTTTCTTTTATCTCAACAGCCTTCTCTTCTTTTTGGGCTTGGACTGTTTCTTTGCTAACTGCTTTTTTAACTCCAGCTGTAATCTCGCTTAAGACAATAAGAATATGGGAAGTCTTTTTCTGGATTTCATAGGCCTGTCCCCTGGCTCTGGGCCTGAATCTTTTGTATTTAGGTCCTTCATCTACGGTAACTTTTGAGATATAAAGATTATTAAATTCTAATTGGCTGGCTTTGGCTGAAGCTAAAGCTGAATTTAAAAGTTTTAACATAGGACCCACGGCTTTCTTGTTGGTAAAAGTCAAAATCTGCTGGGCTTCCTCAGCGGTTTTCCCTCTAACGACGTCAGCGACTAGTCTGACTTTTCTGGGAGCTATTCTTAATAAATTTAATTTAGCTGTAACTTGCATAAAATTACTTCTTAGCGGCCGGTTTGGCGGCCGGAGCACCCGCTGCCGGAGCTGCTGTCTTAGCTGCTTCTTTTTCCACCACGGCTGCTTCCAATTCTCTCTGCATTCGGCCACCGTGCTTGCCAAATCTAGTTGTAGGAGAAAATTCTCCTAATTTGTGGCCAACCATGTCTTCCGTGATAAAAACAGGGACATGTTCCTTGCCGTTATGCACGCCGAAAGTAAAACCTATCATTTCTGGGGTGATATCGCAAGCTCTGGTCCAAGTCTTAATAATAGTCTTGGTGCCGGGCTTTAATCCTACAATTTTCTTTAATAATCTATCTGGGGTATAGGGTCCTTTTTTAAGTGATCTTGGCATAAATTATTTTTTCTTTCTTCTTTGAATAATATAAAGATTAGTCCATTTTCTGTTTCTGGTTTTCACGCCTTTGGCATGCTTGCCCCAAGGAGTTTTAGCAAATGGCAAACCGATAGGTGTCTTGCCTTCACCACCTCCATGAGGATGATCAGGAGGATTCATGACTGAACCTCTGACTGTCGGCCTAATTCCTTTGTGTCTGGAAATACCGGCCTTGCCTATAATCATATATTGGTGCTCGGGTCTGGAAACAGCGCCAACGGAAGCAAAACATTCCTGTAAAACCTGTCTGACTTCGCTGGAAGGCATTTGTAATTGAGTATATTTCCCTTCCTGAGCCAAGACTGTGGCAAAAGTTCCGGCTCCCTTAGCCATCTTGCCGCCTCTGCCAGGTTCCAATTCCACGTTATAAACAGCTGTGCCAACAGAAACATGCTTTAACTTCAAACGGTTGCCGAGTTTCAACTCAGTTTTATCCTGGCAGACAATCTCGTCTCCGGCCTTCAAACCGTGAGGAGCTAAAATATATCTCTTGTCTTTGTCGGCGTATTCAACCAAGGCAATAAAGGAAGTTCTGTATGGATCGTATTCCAATCCCAAGACCTTGCCTTTAATATTAAGTTTTTCCTGGCCGAAATCAATAATACGGTAAAGTTTTTTCTCTCCAGCTCCCTTGTGTCTGACTGTAATCCAGCCTTTAAAACCTCGGCCGGCGTTTCTTTTCAAATTCAAAAGCAGACTCTTTTCCGGTTCCTTTTTAGTCAGAATACTGAAGTCTTCTTTTGTATGCGGATTTTTTAACATATTTATCTGGGCATTATTTCTATTTCTTGCCCTTTAGCTAATTTAACAATAGCTTTTTTGTAGCCTTCTCTCCAGCCTTCATTTCTGCCTATTCTCCTTCTTTTGGCCGGGACTTTAATAATCTTAACAGCCACCACTGTGACGCCATAAACATCCTGGACGACTCTTTTAATATCACCTTTGGTGGCATTAGGAAAAACTTTAAAAACATACTGGCCAATAGCAGTTAAATCAGTGGCTTTTTCCGTCACCTGCGGTTCCTGTAAAACGCGGAAAGCGATAGCTGAGACTTTCTTAGGTTTTAAAGCAACAGCCGGCTTTTCTGCTTTAGGTTCAGGCTTGGCTTTCTTTGTAGTCTTGGCCGGTTTTTTATTTTTTAAATTGAATAAAGCCATATTATTTCAAAAAAGTATCTTTAATCGTTTTAATCGAATCCTTAGGCATGATCAAAAAGTTAGAATTCAATAAATCTAAAACATTCAATTCCTTAGCTTGCATAACGTTGACTCCGGCCAGATTTCTGGAAGCTCTGATCAAATCCTTATCAAAGGAAGCTAAAGCTAAAATTGAGCTTTTGCCCTGTGAAGGCAATTTAGCCAGAATGCCGGCCATCAATTTGGTTTTAGGTTCGGCTAATTTTAACTCCTCTAAAATTATCAAAGAATTGCTTTGAACTTTGGTTGTTAAAACCATGAACAGGGCCTTTCTCTTGGCTTTCTTATTTAAATCCTTTTTAAGGTTTTTATTAGTTAATGGTCCGAAGGTTACACCGCCGCCTTTCCATAGAGGAGAACGGTTGGAGCCGACTCTGGCTCTGCCTGTACCCTTCTGTCTCCAAGGTTTCTTACCACCACCTGAAACTTGGCTTCTGTCTTTGGCAGCAGCGGAAACTTGGCGGCGGTTGGAAGTCTGGGCGATCATAACCTGGTGAACCAAATCAGCGTTGAATTTAACGTCAAAAATCTCCTTGGGTAACAAGGCTGTTCCGACTTCCTTTCCTTCTAGATTGTAGACGTTAGTTTTCATATTATTTTCCTTTAACCTCTAACAATGCTCCTTTTCTGCCGGGAACTGCTCCCCTGACAGCTAAAAGATTGTTGTCTTTATCAACTTTAACTATTTCCAAATTACTGACAGTCACTCTTTCGTTACCCATGCGGCCAGCCATCTTTTTGCCGGCAATAACTCTTTCAGGGAAACTGCAACCAACCGAGCCTGGAGCTCTATTTTCGTGTTTAGTGCCGTGGGTAGTGGAAAGCTTACCTTTAAAGCCCCATTTCTTAACTACACCTTGAAAACCCTTGCCTTTGCTCTGACCGGCAACTTTCACGATATCCCCCTCTTGAAAAAGAGAAACATCCAAGGTGTCTCCTACCTTGAATTCCCCTTCTTTGGACTGGCATTCTCTCAACCAGCGGAAAGCCTTGCCTCCCATGGTCTTTTTCACGTTTCTGGTCATTTTCTGAAAACCCATTTGCAAAGAAGCATAGCCGTCTTTTTCTTTATTCTTAATCTGAGTGACATAGCAGGGTCCGGCTTCAATCAATGTCAAAGGAACGGTGTTGCCGTCCTTATCTGCCATTTCTGACATACCTAGTTTTAAGCCTAAAATGAATTTCATATAAAAACGGGGTACTAACCCCGTGTAAAAACATTTGGTTAGTACTTATACTATATGGAATAAATTCCTACTATAGACAGTATACTCATATGTATATGATAACAGTATATATTAAGCCCGTTTAGATGTCAATATGTTTATGTGTGTTAGGGCGATAATGAATAAATTTCTACTTCTTGCCCTAGCGGACGATTTTAAAACATTAAATCACAACAAAATATTGTAAAATTTTACTTTTTTAGAAATTCGTCAGTTGGATCTATCAACTCTACCCTCCCATTCAAACGCTTTGGTAGTGTTATCCAATTCTCATCTTTTTTCATAAAAATAGTATTCTCTGATTTTTTTACATTTATCTTCAGTATTTCAATACATGACCCTTTATTCTCAATATAAATCTTATAAAAATGAAATGTGAATAAAGAATCTAAAAAATCTAAGCGTTCTTTGGTCAAGTTTTTTAATAACTGTTGCAATAACAGTCTTTTTGAATCGAATTCTTCCTTCTCCTCTTTCAGAGAAAATTGAATATCTAAAAAATACATGCCGTTTCTTTCTACAATATGAGATTTTATACTTTCATCAATTTTATTGATCTTTTCAACCACGCCAATAAAAATATTGCCTCCATTAGAATTAGCCATTGCCAATATAGTTTTTGCTATCTGCCCTACAATATCTCTTTTTATGGCATTAAACTGATTTTCATTTTCATAGCCCTCTACGGGAAGGCCGAAGGTAGACTTAAATTCGGTTGCATCGCTTTCTCCAGATATTAAGTCATTTTTTATATCTTCATAATCGTCTAGTTCTGAAAAATAATTAATGTTGTCATGTAGGTCGTCTATCCAATAAGTAATATGTTTTAGAAAAACATCAATTTTCCATTGAACATCATTTGATTTTTTAACAACATCTAAAAGTGTAAAAAACTTAATTGTATTTAAAAACGATTTATTGCCCCATTGTCCCGTTGTATTTTTAGGTCCAGTATAATCCGGAAAAATGTTATAATTTTTATAAAAAAAATCTTTGATTTTATTAAGAGTATCTCCAGAACTATTAATTTTGGTTAAAATTTCATTGTGAGAAAATTCATTTAACCCGCCAACAACAGAATTAATTAATAATAATATTTTTGTAGATTCTCTCACCTTGAAATAATATTCGAAAGCGCTAATTTGATCGTTATTGTTTATACCTAAATCGTCAAATTTAAAACCGCCCCTTAAAAATTCGTATTTTTTTAATACTGAATTTAGTCTGTTTATAGAGTCTTTCACTGAGAATTTATCACCTGTTTTCTTTTTTATACTAACAATTTTTTTAAAGGAATTAGAAAGTAAAATAGGGATAGAAAAATCGACAAGGTAATTTCCAATTATCAAACGAGCTTTTTTAAAATTGAAATAAAAATTTTCGGAATTTATATATAAAGGAAAATCCTTTTGGAAAAAATATTGACGATCAAAAATCAAACTCTCAAAAGCGTTTAGTATGTCAATCCGACTAAATTCATAAGAAAATTTTCCCTCTATCCTTTTGACTGCTGCCCAAAAAGACTTGCCAATATAATCTATGTTCTTTTGTTTAAGATCGCCCGAGAAAAGAGAAACAAAATAAAAACTACAGTTTAAAAATAAATTTATAAAATACCCATCACTTAAAATTTTTTGGGGAGCTAAGTTAAGCTCCTTATAATCTCTTTGATATTTCAATATATCCAAAACGCTTTTTATAAAATATCTATTTTCAAAAATTTTAAAAATGTGATGAATTGTATAATCGTTTTTCAATATTAAAAACTTTCCGTTATTTGAGGACATCTTTTCCTCAAAGAAAACTTTCTTATTATTTTTTTCTATAAAATTTTCCAGAGAACAAATACCATCAAAAAGTTCTGATTCATTTTTTGCTTCGTATATATTGTCGAGTAATTTACTCAACTCCATAAATTTATACCTAAAAGTTTATTTTTTTCGCTTTTTTTAAATAAAATAATCACGTTAAACAAACTTTTCTAATTTTTTCTTTTATATCTATTCATATTTATCTACTTTCAAGATAGCCCCATTTCAAAGAAAACTCAAGAGAACAGAAAACCGCCCTTTCGGGCGGCTTTCCTAGTATTACATTTTAATGTCGATATCCACTCCAGCGGGTAAGGTCAGATTCATTAAGGCATCAATCACTCGGGAGTTAGGGCTTTGAATATCAATCAGTCTCTTGTGGACCCTCATTTCAAACTGATCTCTAGCGTCCTTATGAACGAAGCTGGAACGGTTGACCGTATATTTCTTAGTTTCTGTCGGCAAAGGAACTGGTCCTAAAACTTCGGCGCCATAGCGTAGAGCGGTCTCGACAATCTGCTTAGCGCTATTGTCGATAACCTTATGATCATAAGCTCTCAGTCTAATCCTGATTTTGGATTTGACTGGCTCCGCTACTGCTTCAATTTTTTTCTTAGCCGGCATTTTAAGAGCGTCCTTCTTTATTTTATAATCTTCGTCACTACGCCTGCTCCCACGGTTTTACCACCTTCTCTGATGGCGTATTTCTGCTTTTCTTCCAAAGCCACCGGGGCCATTAATTTAACTGCCGCGTTAACTGTGTCGCCAGGCATAACCATTTCTGTGCCAGCGGGCAAAGTTACGTCACCAGTCACGTCAGTTGTCCTGATATAGAATTGAGGTTTGTAACCGGTGAAGAACGGGGTATGTCTGCCACCTTCTTCCTTGGTTAAGATGTAAGCTTCTGTTTCAAATTCAGTGTGAGGAGTAACGGAACCAGGTTTAGCTAAAATCTGTCCCCTTTCCACTTCTTCTTTCTTAACTCCCCTTAAAAGAATGCCGACGTTGTCTCCGGCTCTGCCTTCATCCAAGCTCTTTTGGAACATTTCCACGCTGACTACGGTAGTTTTAATAGTGGGTTTAATACCAATCAATTCCACTTCTTCGTTGGGTTTGATAACTCCTCTTTCAATTCTGCCAGTAGCTACTGTGCCTCTGCCTTCAATGGTGAAAACGTCTTCAATAGCCATTAAGAAAGGTTTGGTAGTTTCTCTGGCCGGTTCAGGAATGTATTCATCCAAGGTCTTCATTAATTCCAAGATAGGTTTGGCAGCTTCATCATCAGCTGATTTGGCTTCCAAAGCTTTTAAAGCCGAGCCTCTGACAATAGGAGTTTTGTCTCCAGGGAAACCATTTTTATTCAAGAGCTCTCTGACTTCTGATTCCACCAAATCAATAATTTCCGGATCATCAACGGCATCGCATTTGTTCAAGAAGACCACGATATAAGGTAAGCCTACCTGACGAGCCAAAAGAATGTGCTCTCTGGTTTGAGGCATAGGGCCGTCTGGAGCTGAAACCACGAGAATGGCTCCGTCCATTTGAGCGGCACCGGTGATCATGTTTTTGATGTAATCAGCGTGTCCCGGGCAGTCAATGTGGGCATAGTGCCTATTGTCTGTCTCGTATTCCATGTGGGAAACGGAGATGGTAAGTCCTCTGGCCTTTTCCTCAGGGGCCGAGTCAATCTGATCGACTGATTTCTCAGTCACCTTAAAACCCTTCAGTTTTAAAACGTGAAGGATGGCGGCGGTTAAGGTCGTCTTACCGTGGTCAACGTGACCAATGGTGCCGACGTTAACGTGGGGTTTACTCCTCGTGAATTTTTCTTTTTCTGCCATAAAATGTATTGTGGCGCCTTAGCGCCTTTAACTTATTATTTAATTATTTACGCTAATTATTATCGTAGGGAAAATAAAAAGATTTGTCAATGCGATTAGTGTATCAAGAAGAAGATGAACCGTCAAGAAGATTATACCACTAGAAAGGCAGGTCTTCAATCTTTAATTCATCTTGGGCTAATTCTTTGGGCAAGGGCTTCTTTTCAGGCTGAATAGTCTCCTGGATCATTCTTTTCTTGGGGACTAAATTCTTCTTGTAATCCTCAAAAGAAGTGATGACGATGGAGGGCTTATCGTTTTCCACGATAATAAACTTGCCTCCATCTTCCTCTATTAATTTTTTGATTTCTTCAAAATCCATAAATTATTTTCTTTTGCCTTCTGTTATTTCCTGAGCAATGTTAGAGGGCACTTCTTCATAGTCATTAAACTCCATGGTAAAGTTGCCTCTACCTTCGGTCAAGGAACGCAAAGAAGTGGCATAACCGAACATTTCTGACAAAGGAATCTTAGCATCAACTACTTTCATATTCAATCGGTCCAAAGTGTTTTCAATCTTGCCTCTTCTGGAAGACAAATCGCCGATAACATCTCCGAAGAATTTCTCCGGGATAATAACTTCCAGTTTCATGACAGGCTCCAGTAAAACAGCCTTAGCTTTCTTAGCGGCTGACTGAAAAGCCATGCCGGCAGCTATTTTGAAAGCGACTTCTGAAGAATCAACGTCATGATAAGAACCGTCGTAAAGGGCGGCAGCCAAATCCACCATGGGATAACCGGCCACGACGCCTTTATCAATTGATTCTTTAACTCCCTTTTCAATAGCGCCGATAAATTCCTGAGGAATGACGCCTCCTTTAATTTCGTTAAGAAATTCAAAGCCCTTGCCGCGCTCTCTGGGTTCAACTCTCAGCCAGACATGGCCGTATTGGCCCTTGCCGCCTGATTGCTTAATGTATTTGCCTTCAGCTTCAGCCGTTTCCTTAATAGTTTCTTTATAAGCCACTTGCGGGCGGCCGACATTAGCCTCCACGTTGAATTCCCGCTTCATGCGGTCAACGATAATTTCCAAGTGTAATTCTCCCATACCGGAAATAATAGTTTCTCCAGTATCAGGATCGCCTTTAACTTTAAAGGTCGGGTCTTCGTCAGATAATCTCTTAAGAGCCATGCCCATTTTTTCCTGGTCAGCTTTAGTTTTAGGTTCAATTTTAATACCGATAACAGGTTCCGGAAAGATAATCTTTTCCAAAAGAATGGGATTAGTTTCATCGCATAAAGTGTGACCTGTGCTGGTATTTTTCAAACCCACGGTAGCGGCAATATCCCCAGCATAGAGTTCTTCTACTTCTTCCCTTTCCTGGGCGTGCATGCGCAAAATACGGCCGATTCTTTCTCGCTCTCCGGTGTTAGTATTTAAAAGATACGAGCCTTTGATTAATTTGCCGGAATAAAGTCGGAAATAAGTTAAAGTTCCCACGTAGGGATCAGAAGCTACTTTAAAAGCTAAAGCCGTCACCGGTTCTTCGTCAGAAGCTGTTCTTTGGATAGCTTCGCCGGTTTTAGGATTAGTTCCCTTAGTCGGAGGCAAATCGCTAGGGCTGGGCAGATAATAAACAATAGCATCCAGCAATAATTGGACGGCTTTGTTTCTTAAAGCTGTTCCGCAAAAAACCGGTACTAACCTGTATTCTAAAACTGATTTTCTTAAAGTCTTTCTTAAATCTTCAACGGAAACTTCCTTGCCGCTTAAATAATCATCAAGCAACTGGCTATCTTCCGCGACGATTTTTTCCACCAATTGATGGCGGTATTTTTTAGCTTCTTCCAGTAAATCGGCAGGGATTTCTTCTTCTTTAATAATCTCGCCGTGTTCGCCTTCAAAAACAAAGGCTTTCATTAATAATAGATCCACTACGCCTTTAAAATCATCTTCCGTACCGATGGGAATTTGCAAAGCAATAGCGTCGGGAGTCAATTTTTCCCAGATAGACTCCATGTCTTTTTTAAAATCAGCTCCCATTCTGTCTAACTTATTAATAAAGCAAATGCGGGGCACTTTAAATTTGTCAGCCTGTCTCCAAACTGTTTCTGATTGCGGTTCCACGCCCGAGACGCCGTCAAAAACCACGACAGCGCCGTCCAACACTCTCAAAGAGCGCTGAACTTCAGCCGTAAAATCAATGTGGCCAGGGGTATCAATAATATTAATGCGGTATTCGTTCTTTTTTTCTTTGGGTAAGCCAACAGGCGTCCAAAAACAAGTCGTGGCCGCCGAAGTAATAGTAATACCTCTTTCTCTTTCCTGGGCCATCCAGTCCATAATGGCTGCGCCGTCATGCACCTCCCCTATTTTATGGGAAATGCCCGTATAAAAAAGAATACGTTCGGAAACGGTTGTTTTACCAGCGTCAATATGGGCAATAATGCCAATATCGCGCACTCTTTCTATGGGATAAATGCGTGGCATATATTTTTACCAAGCGAAATGGGCGAAAGCCCTGTTGGCTTCGGCCATACGATGAGTATCTTCTTTCTTTTTAATTGCTGTTCCTTCATTGCGGGCTGCGGCCATCAATTCTTCCGCCAGCTTTTCATGCATGGGCTTGCCTTTCTTAGATCTGGCCGCTCCCAAAAGCCATCTCATAGCCAAAGTCGAACCTCGCTCTCCTTTGACTTCAGTAGGCACCTGATAAGTGGCTCCGCCGATTCTTTTAGGTTTGATTTCAATCAAAGGCGTGACGTTTTTCATGGCTAATTCAAAAATTTCCAAAGGATCTTTTTTGGTTTTCTCTTTAATAGTTTCCAGAGTCCCGTGAACGATTCTCCTGGCAATACTCTTTTTACCCTGCTTCATCACTTGATTGATAAGTTTAGCAATCAGGACATTATCGTAAGTGGGATCCGGGGCAATAAATCTTTTTTCAGCTTTTTTTCTGCGAGACATATATTATATTATTATTTAGTAGGTCTTTTAGCTCCGTATTTTGATCTTTCCTGTCTGCGATTTTCCACGCCGGCTGTATCCAAAACTCCTCTGACAACGTGGTATCTGACGCCTGGCAAATCTTTCACTCTGCCTCCGCGAATAACCACCACTGAGTGTTCCTGCAAATTGTGACCTTCACCGGGGATATAAGCAGTTACCTCCATACGGTTAGTCAATCTAACTCTGGCCACTTTTCTTAAAGCCGAGTTTGGTTTTTTAGGAGTGGTGGTAAAAACTTTCAAGCAAACTCCTCTTTTAAAAGGAGAATTATATTCTTGCGGTCTGTTTTTTGAAGAGTTAAATCCGAAAGTCAAAGCCGGCGTTTGAGAACGCTTGCTTTTGCTTTTTCTGCTGTGTTTGATTAATTGCCGGATGGTTGGCATAACGCTGATTAATTTACCAGATAATAAAAAAGAAGTCAATAAAAGAAATCTTTTTTTATATCAGAAAAGGCTGTCTAGTTATAAAATAATAAAGAACGGCCGCAGCTAAAAAGACATATTTGATTCCCCAAAAAACAAAAAAGATTAAAAAGAAAAATCCGTACTGCGTTAAAAATAATTTAGCATGAGAAAGCTTTTCTGGCAAAAGGGCAAAGAGAATATGAGAACCGTCCAGCGGAGGCAAGGGCAATAAATTAAAAATACCCCAAGCAAAATTATACAAAACAATAATACTGAAAAGATCCAAAAGCGCCAGAGGCAAGGGCAAGAACCTGATAATCAAACCAAAAAATAAAGCCACCAGAAAATTCATGGCGGGCCCGGCCAAAGAAACTTTCAAGGTCCCCCACTTCTGATCTCTGAAATTAAAAGGATTAATGGGCACTGGTTTGGCCCAACCGAAAATAGGGCCCGCTCCCCCTGAAAGCATTAAAAGCATTAAGGGTAATAAAATAGTACCGAATAAATCAATATGCTTAATAGGATTTAAAGTTAGGCGGCCGGCGTTTTTCGCCGTCTGGTCCCCTAATTGCAAAGCCATGCTACCATGAGCGATCTCATGCAACACAATGGAAAAAAATAAAACCAGCAAGGAGAATAAAATCGTCATAAATTTATCATATCACAAAAGAACCTCTTGCCAAACTTTCTCAAAAGTCTTATAGTGTATTTATTATGTCAAGAATATGTACCCTTTGCGGCAAGGCCGGCCGAATGGTCTGGCACTTGGAAAAATTGAGAGGCAAATTCAATCCGACCTCCAAACAAAGAAAGCATCCCAATCTCCAATGGGCTACTTTGGCTTCGGGCAAACGGGTCAAGGCCTGCGCCCAATGTATCAAAACCTTAGGGAAGAAAAAATAAGCCCAAAATAAATAAACGGGCTGTAGTACAACGGCAGTATATATCCTTGGGGTGGATACGACCTGGGTTCAATTCCCAGCAGCCCGAAATTATTATTAGAGAAACCGCCAATCGGGCGGTTTTTCGTTAAGACTTAATTTATTGACCAATTCAAATATCCAACAAAAAACCGCCAATGACGGCGGCTTTTTGATGTATCAATAAAAACTAGGAAAGATGAGCTGAGACGAGTTTAGTCATCTCAAACATAGAAACAACTGACTTTCCTTTGAAAACCTTCTTCAGGTTTGCATCGGCATTGATATTGCGTCTGTTCTTTTTGTCTTGAAGGCCGTTCTTTTTGATGTATACCCAGAGCTTTTTCACAACTTCTGATCTGGGCATCGGGCCCTTGCCAACGACAGGAGCTAAATCTTCGCTGATCTTCATTGGCTTCATGAACGCAGAATTACTTTTTGCCATAATTTTTAGCCTATAGAGAGCGCTGTCTCTAAGAGCTTCTTTTTTTAAAATTTAATTCGACCTTTTTTTAAATTTCTAACCTCTATAGCTATTCTACCAAAGGCCAGGGCTTTTGCCAAGAGGGAGAGTGTCAATTAAAAAACCGACCACTCAAGATGTTCGGTTTTTTAATGCCCCGCCGCTTTCCAGAGAATTCTTCCGGAAAATAATTTAGGTGGGTGCCCGCACGACATTGTCGCAAAGACAATATAAGATATAAGGCTCCCATGTAATAAGTTTGTCCCAGAATCTACTGAAAAGAACCAGTAGGGCTACCTTAATTATAGCTCGGCAACTACCTCTGTCAAATTAATTAGAGACCCAAAACTTGAACTATTTGTTTGATCAAAGAAACAACTACTGGAGGAGGTAATAAACTATAAGAAGGAACGCCTTCATCGTCAGAAACTACCCAGGGCTTCTCAATAATTTCCACTTTATCTCCCTGCCAAGCATAGGAATATTCCGGAGTAATCTCGTAATCATCAAGATATTCCTCGGCCATGGCTTTAGGAACTGAGTTTCTCAAGAAAACTTTGGGCACGCCGTAAAGATCACTGGCTTTTTCAATCAACAGGCCATCTTTGTCCAATCTGGCTTTAATAGGAGCGATGCCCGCCTCATCCCCTTCTTTTCTCACCATTTTAGATCCTTGGCATTTGGGATTGTCGCAATGCAAAGAAAATTCTTTTTTCTTGGCGTCGTATGCCACTTTGGAAGTCGGCAATAGTTTGTAATTCCTGGAAGTTTGGCAATCAGGACAGATCAAGCGGTATTTTATCCTCTCATCAATCACCTTCTCCGGCACGCTAAGCAGAACAAAAAGATCCGAGTCGTCACGGTAGCCGATCAAATCGCGGAAAAACAAAGTAAAGCTGATTTGATCCAGATCTCTGGGAAAACCATCCAGAAACAAGGTTTTCTTTGTTCTCTTGCTTAATTCTCTTTTAACCAGCGCTAAAATTAATTCCGTGGGCAAAAGAACCTTGGTGCTTCTTTTTTCTAAGGCTTCGATCAAGTCTTTAACCGAGGTCCAGCCGCGGTAATTCTTTTCTAAAAATTCCACCAGTTCTGCTTTGGCTTTCTTGTCTTTAACTATCGGATCCAAACTCCTAATCATATCTCCTATGGAAAAATGTTCGATTCTTTCCGGATCCACGATTTCTGCCAGCATTTTGGCATAAGTTCCCTTGCCAGAGCTTTTCTTACCTAATAGATAGGCCACAAAGGTGTTACCTTCTTTTAAATACTGCCTCAACTTCTCAATTTCCTTACCAGCTTTCAATTCAAAATACCTCTTCCTTTCTTGGGGATTATTTAAATCGAAAACTTCTTTTACTGACGCTGGACTTTTAGTCTTAAAGACTGGGAATTGCATATAATTTTAATATTGTTATTTAAGTCTGTTCTAAAAATATTTATACCATACTTTTCCAGCCTTGCCAAAGTTTCCGGCGCCGGATGACCGTAAGAATTATCTGCTCCGACGGAAATGACGGCTGTTTCCGGCGAAACCTTCAGGAGAAACTCTTCACTAGTGGAAGTTTTGGAGCCGTGATGGCTAATTTTTAAAACATCGGAATCAATTTCCTGACCGCTTTTTAAAATCTCGTTTTCCACCGACTGGTAGATGTCTCCCGTAAAAAGAAATGATTTTTCTCCGCAAAGTAAACGGCTAACAACGGAAGAGTTGTTATCATTTGATAATGCCTTACCCGAAAGACTTTCTAAGGGATAAAGAATGTCCAAAATAAAATTAGCAGAAACAATTTTCTGCCCGGCTTGGGCTGTTTTGATCAAAGCTCCTTCTTCTTTAATTAATCTTTGCCATTCCAAATACTCGGCGCTATCCCCCGCAATACCAGACCAAAGAATATTTTTAACTTCATAGCTTTTTAAAACCTCGATTAATCCGGCGATATGGTCATGATCAGGATGCGTCAGGATAATTAGATCTAAGGTTCGATCCCAAAAAGGCAAAACCTCACCTAATCTTTCCAAAACAGCTGCATCCGGACCGCCGTCAATTAAAATCTGCTGCTTTTGGAAAGTGGTGATAAAAATACTGTCGCCCTGCCCTACGTCAAAAAAGGTAACCTCGAGATTCGCATGGCTTGATTGAAAAACCCCAATCCACGCCAAAATATTAAAAAAACACAAACTCCCTAAAATAATCCAAACCCTTTTCATTACTTTAGTTTAACATAATTGCACCGCACAAAAACTTGACAAAAGTTTAATTTAGATTTATATTACTTTATAGTTCTATAAAAAATAAAAAGGAGAATAAATGATCCTATGACACATAAGGAACGTGAGAAATTGAGCGGCCCCTTACATGAACTAGGAGATGGAAATATCGAAGAAGAGATTGATTTGCTGATTCCCGAAATGGGATTTCTCGAAGCAGGAACAGGAAAGATAACGATATTCGACCATTGGAAAGAAAGTACTTTATCTTGGATGCCACTTGATGACGCCGTTAAAGAAATCTTGAAACAGCGAGAACTTGATAAAGCTATTTCCACCAATCCCGATAATGCACCGCTTAATTAGTAAAAGTGGGCTCAGTCAAACAAGACTGGGCCTCTTTTTTATTCTTCCATAATAGTCGCCCTGCCCTACGTCAAAAAAAGTAACTGATAAAAAATCGATCTGGCTCAAGTCCCAAACCGCCAACCAAGCTAAAATATTTTAAAAAACCAAAACCGCTAAGATTTTTAAGGCCGGCATCTTCATTAATTTATCATGTCATCTCTTGACATTTCGTCATTATATTGTTATATTAATCTATCCCAAAAATATAACAACTAAGGAGGTTTTTATAAATGGGAATCGCAATCGTAGCCAGATCTTTTCAGGCCGGAACCGGACCCGGAGGCAAACCATTCAACCAGGAAACATTTGAGAATCTGGTAGCCAAACCGATCGAACGCATTTTGCAATCGGAAGCTATCCAGAAACTCATTGTTGCGGTCAACGCCGAACCGGGGAACAAGCTATCAGAAATCCCGGATGATCCTATTTCTGAAGGTGGCATGACGCCCACCATGCTGGCACTCAAGGCACGCTTCCCCAAAGAGATGAAGACCAGTAAGATCATCATTCTCCCCTGCACAAACTGGGGGCCAAATCCCGGCAGCGCCATCGCCCTCAATATGGGCCTGGAAATTGCCAGCCAAGAATCAGATTGGGTGCTGAACTGGTCGCCGGAAATGGAAATGGACAGCCGCCGGATCGAATTGGGCTTAGCCCATGCCGAACGGCACCACCTTCCCATCGTGGGATTTTTACGCCAGAACTGGTGGGAAAGACCGCAATGGGCAGTGCCTCAAAACACGGCCTGTCTCTGGAAAGCTGACCTGCTTTCAAGAGTAAACGGCTTCGCATCTGAGTGCAACGGCACCGGCAGAATAATCAAAATAGCCTTAAGGCCTGGCGAAGAGCCTGAAGACATTCCGGTGGCTGGTATGGAAGATTTCCACACCCTGCTCAGAATGCAAAAAAAGTTCGAGGACCTACGCTGGGGCATGGCAGGGAGATCAGAACCCTTATCCTGGAACACTGATTTCCAGGGCGAACGATTAGCCACTCATTTAAAAAAAGTGGCCCGGCAATACCAGGTCATGCAGATCTGGGCCAAAGACATCTTTCCGGAGCTGAGCTTCAACCAGGTTATGAATCAGCTCTTCGCCAGATGTCACATAGACTAGTCATAGCTCTTTTATTCCAAGAACTCCTTGCTTTCTTCAAACGAAGGCAAGGAGTTTTCATTTAACCAAAAACCGCCTTTAAGGCGGTCGATGATTCTAAATTCTCTAAAAATCTATTCCTTGCCCAGAATCCTGAACATTTTAGTTCCGCACTTCGGGCAAACTCCGGTCATGGCCCTTCTCTTGACTCCGCCTTTGCCATTCATAGTCACTTCCTTGGCGTCAGACATTTCCTGTTTAGCTTTGCATTTTACGCAATATCCTTGTGTCATGGTAAATATAGTTGGGTTTAAAAATCGACCTTTCGTTTATTAATCGTTAATTTTCCTGTGACCTCATCTTAGTTGACGCCGGAATTCCGGTCAAGGATTTATTTTAAAACCAGTTTTAAAGCCAGCATCAAAAACAATCCTGTTAAAAAAACTAAAAATTGAGCAAAGGGGTGGCTCTCTTCTTTCTTTTTCTTAATTTCAGGAATTAAATCCGAAGCAGCTATATAAATAAAGGAGCCGGCAGCAAAGGGCAAAAGAAAAGAAGCTTGGCCGCCTATTTTCTCAAAAAAGAAAAAGCCGAGAACTCCAGCCGCCATGGCGGTCAAAGCACTCAAAAAATTAAGCAACAGCGCTTTCTTCTTACTGAACCCGCCGTAGATTAAAACAGCGTAATCCCCTATTTCCTGAGGAATTTCATGGAAAGATACAGCCAAAGAAGTGGCTAATCCGGCTGGAAAAGAAACAATAAAGGCAGCGGCGATCATTAAGCCGTCTATACAATTATGAATCGCGTCAGAAACCAATATTAAATAAGAAAAGGGCACGGCTTCCGGATGTTCTTTGGCGTGGTGATGGTGCCAGCTGATGAAGTTTTCCAGAATAAAGAAGAAACAAAATCCCAAAGCCAGGAAAAGGAAGCCGGTCAGCCCTTCTCCTAAAGATTCGGGCATTAAATGGAAAAAGGCGCCGCCCAATAATCCTCCGGCTGAAAAAGCAACCAAAAATAGTAAAATCTTGTTTAAGGTTTTTTCAGCCAAAAAGAAAAAGGCAGCTCCCACAAAAGAAATCAAGCTGATAACAAATGTGGCGAGAATGATAAAAAACAAAGTGTCCATGTGTTTCAGGCAAAAAGACTTAAGATTCCCTTAAAACCTACCAAGCCAGCGGCAATAAATAAAAGCAACGGAGGCAAGGCCATGGATAGGCTCAAAATAAGCAGGATGCCGCCCACTATGTCAAACAAACTGCCTATATCAGCCAAAAAAAGCACGGCCTTAATTAAAAGATAAACGGCTAAAGCAATAACCGCTCCTTTAGGAAAAGCGACATCATATGCTCTGCCAACTAAAACTCCGCAGGCCGCAATATCAAGAATGCCAAGAAATTTCATTATTTAAGTAAAAATCAGCCAAGCCGGCTTAAAGATTAATAAAAGACCAAGGATAAAAATAAGCAAACCGCCGATTAAAGTCGCCCAGTAATTATACTTATCAGTAAAATTGACCTTGCTTAAGGTGACAATAGCCAAAGAAAAAACAATCAAATCATCAAGGATAAAAATGAAAGTATAAAGCAAAAGATAAAGATAATAATTCCAAGCCGGTAAATGACTTAAAGACAAGATTCTGGTGTAAATAGCTGGCAAACCGGCCGAACAGAAGAATTCTATTAGGTTAACCCCTACGGCCAAGAAAACAACCCCGCCGATGATTGCCCAGGTGAAAGGCGAAGAAACTATCTTTTCCGCTTTCTGACGCAGCCTGCCCTCTAATCTGGCCTTTAATCCCAAAGCCCGACAAACGCCGGGGTTATAAGTGATAAATTCTTTAATCTGCCAAACGCCAACGCCCACGGCAAAGGCTCCAATCAGCATTCTGGTAATATTAACGTAAGAAATAACCAGGAATAAATTCAGCCAAGCGCTCAGAAGCAGAAAATAAAAAGTGGCCGAGATAAAAAGAAAAGTACCGGCAATAAACCACATTCTTTTCCGAGAACGAGTATTGATTAAAAGAGTAAGTAAAAAGATTAAAACCCAGAAAGCACAGGGGTTTAAACCGTCCAAAGCTCCGAAAATAACCGTGACGACTGGTAAGGACATTTTAGAGACATCAACCTTGCCAAAAAACGGCAATTGAATTTCTTTAGACGACAAGATCTCCTGACCCAGACATTCTTTCAGGCAATTCTCTATTTCCTGACCGATATTCTCATCAAAACCCCTAAAATACTTGGTCGGAGTAAAGGTAACTGGCACCCAACCCTGATCAGCTGTTGGTACTTCATATCTGTCATAGAAATCCTTGAGAATCTTTTGGTTTTCGGTATGAGAAACAACCTCGTATTCGGTAATGTTTATTTCCGGATACTTTATTTTCAATGCATCCAGAAATTCCCTTTCAGCCTTGCAATGCGGGCAAGTTTCGCTGGAAAAGAAATAAATCTCAATGGGCGGAGGAACTATGGTTTGAGCCGAAGTTAAATTAGGGGCAATAAAAGTTAAGGCAAAAATAACGAGAAGCCATTTTTTCATAACAAGGTTATTCTACCAGATATTAAAGCTTTCTAGCAAATAAAAATTGTTTGACGCACCCAATCAAAGGAGTAAAATAAAAGAAGACTAGGAGCCCCAAGCAGGGCTCCAGCCAAAGGTCGCTTTTTATTAAATATTCCAAATATGTTTTTCAAAAAATCAGACGACCAGGCCAAAGATTTCGCCCCGAGAAAAACGATCCAGGGGAAATGGAATTGCTCGGAATGTAAAAAAGAGATAACCGAAATGCCTTTTGAGCCAGCTCCGGATAGACCCATTTATTGCCGAGACTGCTGGGCTCAGAAAAGAAAGGACAAATTCAACCGCTAGACTTTGATGATAATATTCCAAACGCCGCAGAAATTGCGGCGTTTTTGTTTAGACTCTTGACTTTTCGGCTAAGTGCGCTATACTGCTTTACAGTAAGCGTTCTCAGAAGGTTTTATCTTCGCTTATACGAATTATTAAGTGTAAGCCGTAAAAGACTTCTAGTCTTTAGAAAGAAGAACTCAAGAGAGAGAAAGGTCGGCTTACAATTAATAAACACAATTAAGTATACTATGGCAAAAAAATTATACGTTGGTGGTTTACCTTACAGCATGTCCGAAGACGGATTAAAAGAGATGTTTGCTGAAGCCGGTACCGTTGAATCAGCCGTGATTATCTTAGATAAGATGTCCGGCAGATCAAAAGGTTTTGGTTTCGTTGAAATGTCTACTGAAGAAGAAGCTGCTAAAGCTAAAGAAACTTTTAGTGGCAAAGAAGTCGAAGGACGCGCTTTGACTGTGGAAGAAGCCAGACCCATGGAACCTCGAGCTCCCAGAAGGGATTTCGGTGGCGACAGAAGGGGTGGTTTCGGAGGCAGCCGCAGAAACAGCTGGTAAAACAGCTGAGTTCTAAAACAAAAGCAGGGGTTTATCCCCTGTTTTTGTTTAGTAAGGGAACTTATTAATAAGGATTAAAATACGGATAAAAAACTATAATTCCGGCTATTAAAGCGCCCATGACTGAAATCAAAACTGCTCCAGCTGAAATATCTTTAATTAATTTAACTTTTGGATCCAAGGCCGGTTGAATAAGATCTAATGATTTTTCGATCTGAGTATTGACCATCTCCAAACTCAAAACCAGCAGAATAACTATGCTCAAAACCGCTTTTTCCAAAGAGGTCACCTGGAAAAAAAACATCAAAAAAACCACCAAAGCTCCAATAAAAATCTGGATACGAAAATTAGGTTCGCTTTTAAAAGCCAGCCAAATGCCGTTGAAGGCTATTCTTAAACTTTTAAAAAAACTTATCATTTTAATCGGTTAAAAGTTGAGTTAAGCATTCTTTAAATTTCATCTGTTCTCGAATACTGTTATCCACTTCCAAAGCAATGACCTGGCCGAAGACGTATTTTGGTAGAGAAGAAAGATAAGAGAATTCTTTTAGATCGGTTATTAAATGAATATCTTCCTGACGTTCGGGCGAGTAGCCGCCTAGATGATTACAAGCGAACTTAATTTTGTTTTTTTGAAGAAAAATATAATAAGCTTCTTCCGTTCCCCTGGCTATAGCTGCTTTAAAATGGGCCAGATCCACGCAAAAGCCTCCGATCTTTTTCACCTTCACATCTTTGGCAATCTGGCTGTCATAGTTCATTTCCAAATAAATCTTATCCCAATAGCCTTGCCAATTATCTAAAAGCGGGAAATGATCCTCATGGATATTGAAATAGCGCGTTCGGAAATGATCGACAAAAAACGCCATTTCTTCCTTGCTGACATCCTCTCTCAAATGTACAAAGGGTATTTCTTTAATTGAAGATTTCAACAGAAAACGATAGAAATTATCTCTTTCTTTTTTATCAAACCGCGATAAAAAAACAGCGACCCTGTCGATCTTTAATTCATTGATTTCTTCTAATTTAGATTGCCAATCAATATTCTTCTCGCCAGTGATGCTTAAAAGAATTTCCATATAATTAAGGGTTCAGTTGCCAAATAGTAAAATTAAGAAAACCGGCAAAACTGACCCAGAGCCAATAAGGCAGCAACAGGAAAGCAGCTGCTTTAGAAACTTTAGAAAAAACTAATATCGTAGCTAAAATCGCTAGCCAAAGCAGGATAATTTCCAAAAAGGCATAAAAAGGAGAATGAAGATAAAAGAACAAAAATGACCAAGTGATATTTAAGAAAAGCTGAATAAAAAAGACGATCATGGGCTTTATCGCTCTTTTTTCCCAGACTAGATAAAGAGCCAAACCCATCAGAAAAAATAAAGCAGTCCAAACCGGAGCAAAAAGCCAACTGGGAGGATTAAAACTAGGTTTTAAAATATTAGCGTACCAAGTATTAATGGCTGGCGTAGTAAATAAGGAACCAATAAAGCCGGCCGATTGACAAATCAGAACAGAAACAATAATTTTAATAACTTTATTCATATTTTTATCTTACCATAAATCATCTGCCCTGCGTTATAAAATTTCGATAATTTTCTGCCGCGAAGTAAAACCGGAAACAATCCTGACTTGAGAAAGTCTTTTTTGAAAATATTTAGCCAAGGCTTCGATTATCGCCACATTCGCCCGGCCTTTAATAGGCGGCTCCTTAACGGAAATAATATAATGGGTTTCATCAATTTTTTCAACTTCTTCTGTTCTAGAATTAGGCTTGGCTTTAACAAAAATCTTCATGGATAAAGCTAAAGCCGCCTTAAGGGCGGCTGATAGTAGTTATTAATTAATACCCACGAGCTCAACTTCAAAGATAAGAGTGGCGTTACCGGGAATAACTCCGGGATATCCGGCCTCCCCGTAACCCAAATCAGAAGGAACGGTCAGTTTTCTTTTCTCACCTACTTTCATGCCCAAGACCCCTTGTTCCCAGCCCTGGATGACCCTATTAGCCCCTAGGGTGAAGCTAAAAGGTGTGCCTCGGTCAAGACTGGAATCAAATTTAGTACCGTCTTCTAAGGTGCCGACATAGTGGACTGAAACAGTATCCCCTTTCTTAACTTCTGCTCCTGTTCCGGCTTTGAGAGTTTCTATTTTAAGACCTTGGACGCATTCTTCTTCCCAGGTTCTTAAGCATTTTTGCTTAGCCTCGCACCATGAATAACCAGCAGCGATTAAACAGCCATGTTCATCTTTATCTCCGCCGATTAATTGCTCTGCTTCTTTTTTTTGAAAAACTAATTTCCAAATTAAAACAGCGGCTACTACGAAAATAATAAGGATTAAAATATAATATTTTTTCATATATTTTATTATATCACTAAGCATTCTCGCCAGCCAAGCGCCCCGTACTCCAGCAAACTTGCAGATTAAAGCCGCCGGTCGGCCCATCGACATCAATCATTTCACCGGCAAAAAACAAATTATCGATAATTTTAGATCTCATGGTTTTATCATTTATTTCCGACAAAGAAACACCGCCGGTCGTGGCAATGGCCTGGTCAAAATCCAAAAGTCCGATCGATGTCATTTCCAAATTCTTTAAAAGCTTAACCAAATTAGTCCTTTCTTCTTTAGTAAGGATATTTATCTTTTTTTCAGGATTAATGCCAGAGAGCTTAATAATCACGGGGATCATTTTGCGCGGCAAAAGATCGCCCAGACCATTTTTGAAAGACTTATTCTGGTATTTTTGAAAATCCCTTTGAAGTCTGTTATCCAAAGTCTCAAAATCTAAGGCCGGCTTTAAATCAAGGGACATTCTAACCTGCCCGGTTTTTAATAACTGACCGACCTCCTTGCTGATATCCAGGATAATGGGACCTGATAAGCCAAAGTGGGTAAAAAGACATTCGCCGAATCGGCTAGTCTGTTTTTGACCTTTTTGAGAAATTCTGATTGCCACATTTTTTAAACTTAAACCCTGCAATTCCTTAATCCAGCCTTCTCTTATTTTTATAGGCACTAAAACCGGAGACAGGTCTTTAATCGTATGACCCAATTCCTCGGCCCATTCCAAGCCTTCGCCCGTAGATCCGGTTCCCGGATATGATTTCCCGCCTGTGCAGAAGATATAATTTTTAGCCGAAATTTCACTGTCTTTGAGGATGAGTTTCTGAATCTGATGATTGCGGCTAACGACTTTAATTACTTTTGAGTTATAAAGCGTTGTTACCTTGCCTTTAGCTAAATACTGGGTCAGTGTTTTCAAAACATCTAAAGCCTTATCACTTAAAGGAAAAACCCTCTGGCCTCTTTCTATTTTGGTTTTTAAGCCCTGATCTTCAAAAAACTTAATAACTTCTTTGGGGCCAAACAAAGAAAAAGCATGAAAAAGAAACCGGCCATTTTTCCCGTAATTTTCCACCAACTTTCTCAAGTTAAATTCAGCATTAGTTATATTGCATCTACCCGCACCGGTTAAAAGCAACTTCTTACCTAATTTTTCGTTCTTTTCCAAAAGCACCACTTTCTTGCCCAATTCCCCCGCCCGGCCCGCGGCTATTAAACCGGCCGGCCCACCGCCAATAACTGCCACATCAAAATTGTTTTCTTTTTGAATCATTGTTTTAATATTTTTTCCCAATCAGCCGGTAAGGGTATGGAAATTTCTTTAGTTTCGTCTTTCGTCGCCAATTTAAAGAAAAGCGAAGTGGCGCAAAGCGCAATACTTTTATCAGGCAGGGCGGAAGGCGCCCCATATTTAATATCTCCCAGAATCGGACAGCCGGCTAGAGCCAGCTGGGCCCTAATTTGATGGAATCGGCCAGTTTCTGGTTTTAATTCCAATAACGAATACTTATTTCCCGACTTAAGAACTTCAAAAAATAATTCTGCTTTTTGTCCGCCTTCTTGGTCTCTAGTCCTTTTATTTTCTTCGTCCTTTAAAAGATAATTAACCAGTACTCCTTCTTTTTGTCGCATTTGCCCCAAAACTATAGCCTGGTAGGTTTTCTCAATCGTGCGCTTTCTGAATTGTTCGGAAAGCCGCGAAGCTCCTTTGCTGGTTTTAGCGAAGAGAACTATCCCCGAAACCGGCCTGTCTAATCTGTGCAAAAGACCCAGAAAAACATTGCCCGGTTTGTGGTATTTTTCTTTTAAGTATTTTTTCACCTCATCCATTAAACTGATGTCTCCTGTCTCGTCTCCCTGCGTTAAAACTCCAGCCGGCTTAAAGACAGCAACTAAGTGATTATCTTCGTAAAGAATTTCCATTAGCGGAAAAATTTAACAAACTTATTATCCTTATCAACCAAAATGACCTTGGGCTTAAGCGGCTTATTAGTTAATTCAAAACCCATGATAATAATGATCTCCCCTTTTTTAATCAAACGGGCAGCAGCCCCATTCATACAGATAACTCCGGAATCCTTTTTGCCTAAAGCAATATATGTTTCCAGTCTTGCTCCGGAATCAACGCTGACCACTAGAACTTTTTCACCCGGCCAGAAACCAGCCTTTTTAACCAAGGTCTCGTCTATGGTAATACTACCGATGTAGTTTGGATTAGCTTCCGTCACTCTCGCCCTGTGGATTTTTGATCTCAGTACCCATCTCATATTTTCATTATACTTTCTGTTTTAATTTCCTTAAAGACAATAAAACAGAAATTAACAAAGTCATTAGAATGAAGCCCAAAGAAACAACCATGGGAATGTGCCAGAATTGGCCTAAAATCATTTTTGCACCGATAAAAATTAACAAAGCTACGACAGCCTTTTCCAAATAAACAAATTTAGGCAAAAGCGTGACTAAAAAGAAATACAAAGCCCGCAAGCCAAGGATAGCGAAGGCGTTGGAGGTATAAGCGATAAACGAATCCTGAGTAATGGCCAAAACCGCAGGCACGGAATCTATGGCAAAAATCAAATCAGAGCTTTCAATCAGAATCAGGACGATAAACAGCGGAGTTAAACAGAATATCCCGTTTTGCCTAGTACAAAATTTATCTTGGTTATAATCCTCAGCCAAGGGTATAATCTTTTTAGTAATTCTGAAAAGCCAATTTTTCTGCGGGTCTATTTTCTCTTTTTTACTTAAAAGCATTTTAACTCCGCTAAAAACCAAGAAGGCGCCAAAAACATAAAAGAGAAAATCAAATCTCTGTAAAAGCCAAATGCCTCCGAAGATAAAAGCTGCTCTCATTAAAAATGCTCCCAGAATGCCCAATTTCAACACTTTTTGCTGGGAAATAATAGGCAGGCCGAAATAAGAAAAAATAGCCAAAAAAACAAAAAGATTATCTAAACTTAAGGACTTTTCCAATAAATAAGCAGTCAAAAACTCCAAGGCCTTGGCGTGTCCAAGAAAAAAATAAATAGCCAGATTGAAAAGCAGAGCCAATCCTATCCAAGCCAAAGTCCAAAGGCCGGCTTCTTTTAAAGAAAGCTCTCTTTTTCTTTTAGCCTGGAAATGAAGGTCAAAAGAGACAGCGGCTAAAATAATAACCGAAAAAGCAATCCAGAAAATTTGATCAAGAGTAATCATATTTTTTAATCCTATCAAAAAATCGCCTTTTTTGGAAGGCGACTCTTTGTTTTAGACTAATTCATTATCTTTTCATTAAAATCGTCTTAACGACCTTGGATAATCTCGTCAAAAGGAAGACACCGGCCACCTCCAAGGTAACCAGGGAAATTTCTGAAGCGCAGCCTATTGGCTTTCCCTCTAAGGACATACTGAAATAGTCTCTGGTTAAAAAGTTAACCACATAAAATACGGTAGTCAAACCAATCCAAGAATAAAGAAAATATTCTCCCCTTCTGTCTTCTCTCTTTTCTTCTAACCATCTCAACATTTCCTTATGCAGGGAATAAACTAGTAAAACTCCTATGTAAAAGAAACCTATTCTGGAAGGGAAAAAACTTCCCCGACTGAAAAACTCTATAACAAACATGGCCATGACTATAATGGTAATGGTCGTGCAAATTAAGAAAAGATGCTTGCTTAAAGAAGATTCGGCTCTTCTTAATTTAATCAGATTTTCTTGTGATATTTTTGTCATATATTTTTAGTAACTCTTCTCTTAACACAGTATTATACACTATAAAAATAGAAAGTCAAGCTAAATAACCCTTCCTTTTCTTTTCCGGGAATCTCTCAATGGCGTAGCGTAACATAGTTCTGGGCATAGTTTTATAATATTTTTTAAGAAATATTTCTTCTATTTCTAGATTTCTTTTGCCAATCTCCCTTAACATCCAGCCTACGGCTTTTTGGATTAAATCATGTTCGTCTTTTAAAAGAACTTCGGCTATTTTTAAACTCTCCGTAAATCTATTATTTTTAATGAAGTTAAAAGTGGCTAGAATGGCTATCCTTCTTTCCCAAACGCTCTTGGACTTGGCTAAATCATAAAGAACATTCTTTTTTCTATCTAAAAGATATTCCCCCACTATTTTATGAGCAGTCAGATCAACCAAATCCCAGTTATTGATATATTTAGTGTTAGCCAAATATACGTCATAAATAGTTTTCTCCCCTGCCTGGAATTTATCCACCATAATAAAAAGGGCTGTCATTCTTTCCTCGTGAATTTTAGAGTGCAGTAAATTTACAACGTCTTGCAATTTAAGATCATTATATTTTTTAGCTATCTTTCTGATCTCCGGCACGACAATACCTAAAAAGATATCGCCCTCTCCATACTCTCCTTTGCCTGTCTTAAAAAACCACTGGAGATCTTTGGCCTTTTTAGCACTAGCTTTATTTTTTAATTCTTTTCTTAAACCAGTAAGGTTTGACATATTGCTTTATTCTACCAATTCCTGTGGACAACAAAAGACCCTTCTTCCAAAGGGTCTTTTGCATTATGGTTTTAGCAATCTTTTATCTAACTTGGATAGTTTTAGCCGTATAACTGCCATCTGAATTTTGAGTACCGGAAACCATGACGGTTTTACCAGCCTCAAGATCATTTGCCGAACCCGTAGTTGTCTTTGAAACTTCAGTAGAGTCGGAAAATAGAACAATCTTTGAACTACCATCCTGTGTTTGTAAAGTTAAACTTTCATCGTCTAAGTTGATTATTTCACCACTCAATATATTTCCAGATCTCATAGTCGCACCTGTAGAGCTACTTGGCTCCCCGCCATTTTGCATCGCTTCGCCTTGAAAATTACCACCAGCAAATTTACCAACGAGACTCTTACTCTCTCCATATTTCATTCCTCCAAAAAATGAACCTCCAATCGCGACGACTAAAACTATAATAAAAGGAATTATTTTCTTCATGGTTTAAATCTTAATTTTAACTGCCGACCTTTTAATTTTATTACTCATATCTTAAAGCTTCTATCGGATTCAATTTTGACGCCTGACGAGCCGGCCAATAGCCAAAAGCGATACCAATGGCGGCTGAGACACCAAACGCCAAAAAAACCGAAAACAAGGAAATTTTGGTGTCTGTCAGACCAAATATATCCAATCCCCAAGCTATGGCGACTCCCAAAATTACACCTAAAATCCCTCCTATAAAGGTAAGCATGGTGGCTTCGATTAAAAACTGCAGACTGATATCCTTTCTTTTGGCGCCGATAGCTTTACGCAAACCTATTTCCCTAGTTCTTTCTGTCACGGTAGTCATCATCATATTCATAATGCCGATACCCCCGACAACCAAAGAGATGCTGGCGATAGCCGCCAAGAGGATTGTTAAAGTATCGCTAATTGAAGAAGCCGATTCCAGCATATCTTCCTGACTTTGAACGGTAAAATCGGCGGCCGTGACATCAATAATTTCATGTCTGACCAAAAGCAAATCAGTAATATCTGCCGCTACAGTATCCATTACTTTTTCACTTTCTGCTTGAACACTTAAAGTGGAAAGATATTCGTTACCCACTAAGAATTTTTCCATCGCACTTAAAGGGACAAAAACCATGTCATCCTGACTGCCCCCCATACCGCTACTACCCTTTGAAGCGGTAACGCCAATAACCTTAAAACTAATCTTATTTATTTTTATGGTCTTCCCGACAGGATCCACATCCTCGCCGAAAAGATCTTCACTGACTGTCGGACCTAAAACAACCACCTTGGAAGCTGATTCATTATTTAAATCGGAAATGAAAGAGCCAGAGGCTATGGTAATATTTCTCACCGTCAGATAGTCATCGGTCGTGCCTACAACTTGCGTATTAGTATTATTCCCCTTGTAAACAAGTTGGTACCTATTTGAGAGTTGAGGAGCTATAGCTTCTACACCAGAAAGTTCAAAAATAGCTTGGGCGTCATTCTCAGTTAAAGTAGTGGAGGTGCCTCTTTGGCTACGAACCATAGAAAAACTTTTCTGGGCTCCCGGAGAAACCGTAATTAGATTAGAGCCCATTGATTGGATACTTGCTTCAATGGATCCAGTGGCTCCCTGACCTATGGCGATCATAACAATAACCGAGCCTATCCCGATAACAATACCTAAAATAGTCAGGCCTGACCTGACCTTATTGGCTGAAATGGCAAAAAAAGTTTCTTCAAGTAAGTCGCTTATAAGCATATGATGATTATTTTATTCCCGGGTGAATTCAACCATTTTAGACGAGCTACTTAAAGCATCTTCGGAAATAAGGCCATCTTTTATGGCGATAATCCTATCAGCTTTGGCGGCAATATATTTTTCATGGGTGATTAAAATAATTGTCTTGCCCTGTTTATTCAGCTCTCTAAATGTTCCCAAAACAATTTCCCCAGTTTTACTATCCAGATTGCCAGTCGGCTCATCAGCCAAAATTAAGGAAGGATTATTAACCAAAGCCCTGGCAATAGCCACCCTTTGCATTTCACCTCCTGAAAGCTGATTGGAAAGATGATGAAAACGGGCTTCGGCCAACCCGGCGCTCAATAAACATTTTTTAGCAATTTCCTGACGTTTATCTTTTGCTATATTAGCGTAAGTCAAAGGCATGGTGATGTTGCGCAAAACACTCGTGCGACGCAAAAGATTAAACGATTGGAAGACAAAACCAATTTCGTTCTTGCGAACATCAGCCAATTCATCATCGGAAAGCTTGGAAATATCCTTCCCCCCAAAAAGATATTGTCCGGAAGTTGAGGTATCCAGACAGCCTAAAATATTCATTAAGGTTGATTTCCCCGATCCTGATGGACCGATAATGGCCACGAATTCGCCATCTTTAATAGTGAAAGAAATACCTTTTAGAACCTTTGTTTCCACGTCACCGGATTTATAAGTTTTAATAATGTTCTTTATCTCTATCATAATAGATTACATGCCCGGAGGGCCGCCTACCGGCATGACATTGCCACCAGTGGAGCCAGACACAGTATTAAGTATGCTACTACTTTCGCTTGTAGTTTTAGTAGAAGAAGATGAAGTAGATTTTGTGCTGCTAGAACCTGCTTTAATTGTTTTTAAAATAACTACATCCCCTTCTTTTAGACCGGAAATAATTTCGGTATTAGTATCATCGGAAATTCCGATTTCAATTGTTTGCATCGTTGGAAGTCCACTTAAAATAATCCCTGAAGTATTAGCTAATAATTTAGCAATTTCCTGCTCGTCTGGCACATCGGCTAATTGAACGTAATAAATTTCATCATTCCGTGATTTAACAGCACTGTTAGGCAAGACTAAAACATTCTGCTTAGATTCAGTTATAATATCGGCTGTAAGACTCATGCCGACCTTAACCAATTTGTTGTCAGTGCCTAAAGAGATGACAACTCCGTAACTCACTACGCCCTGACTTTCAGTGCCCACATCATCAACCTCTATAACTTTGCCGGCAACTGTGACATCTTCCAAGGCGTCAAAAGTAATCGTCACATTTTGGCCCACCTTAACATTAGCTACATCAGATTCATTGAGAGTAATTTCCGCTATTTTTTGTTTAGTGATTAAAGTAGCTAGAGTTGTATTAGCGGAAACTGTATCCCCTTTTTTTGCGTCGCCTAACGAGGAAATAGTCCCGCTAAAAGGAGCGTAAACCGAATATTTAGTTAATTCTTTTTGAGCATCGGCCAAGGCTTCTTCTTTTTTGACAACGGTATTTTGAGCGGCTTGAATAGCGCGAACGGCGTCTTCGATCTTTCCCGGCGTATCTGCGTTAGTGTCATCGATAGTATCCTGAACCGATTGTAAAGAACTAACATTGGAGGAAATAGCGGAAACATCGCTTTGAATCTTAGGCTGCATCGTATTCATTTGAGTAACGAGAATATTAATATTCTCGTAATCATAAAGGGCGATGGCATCAAACATGTGGCGTGCGCTATCCAACGCCTGAGAAATAGTTTTAGTTGTTGCTAGAGTTTTAACAATCAACTGATAAATAGTTAAGCTATCATCTTCGCGGGAAACAGTTCTAAAAAAAGCGAAATTTTCATTAAAAACACTACTAGCCTCTTCGTAGTCCTCAATTAATTTTTGGGTGAATAAAGAATTCGACCCCAAAACTAATTCATACCCCGTAATATATTCTTGAGTGCTCTTCTCTGTACCTAGTGTATCTTTTAAATCATCTATATAGCCCGATAACTTAAAAAAGGCGTTAGAAGCGGCATCATAGCCGTCTTCATAAGCGTTGATTAAAGTCCGATCAGCTTCCTTTGTAATATCTGCGTAGTCTTTCTGCGCCTGAATTAAAGAATATTCGGCGTCATTTAAAGCGTTTTGGGCGTCACGAACTGATCTTTCGGCATCACTCGAGTCTAAAACAGCCACCAGTTGACCAGTTTTAATAGTTTGGTCTTTTGCAATATATAAAGCAGTTAACTCCCCAGAAACTTCTGGTGTAATATTAATCTGATCAGCGGCGCTGACCTGGCCGGAGCCAGAGACTGAAACAATCAGCGTGCCTTTTTCTACCGCAGCCAAAGTGTAACGAATGGCTGCATCTCCGCTACTGACTAAACGGTAAGTAAAGTAGCCGGCCGTAAAAATTACCAATAAAATTATAATGGTAATCCGCTTATTTTTAAATAATTTTTTGAATATTTTAGAAATCATATTAGTAGTATGAAAATTTGAAGCCTCCGCTCGTTAATAAGCTGAGAAACTTCAAACTTTATCCAAGTGACGACTGGTTTACTTTTCCATACTAGAAGATTCTTCCCCAAAATCTCCCTTAAAACCTCTTTCTCCTCTGGGACCATGACCAAAACCAATAAACCCTCCTAAGCATTTAGCATCAATCCCTTGTTCTGTAGCCCAAGTTTCCATTTCTGTTTTTAATTCTGTTATTTTAGCCTGTCGGTCTTGAGCTGAGAGATCTTTAACTGCCTCAAACTCTGTTTTCAATTCTTCTCTTTTTACCGTCAGCGCTTCTTTTTGTTCTGCGGTCAAACCGCTCTCACAAGAAAGCTTCTCTGGCTTTTCTCCAGAATTGGCCTCCCTTTCTTGACGCATCTCGTCTTTAACTTCGTCAAAAACTTTCTGCACATCCTCAGCGTTAAGGTTAAATTTCGCAACAAGTTTTTGGATGATCAATGAATATCCCCCATTGTCGCCTTGAGCATAAGCAGTCTTGGCTAAAACTGTCCCGCCCAAACCAAGAACGGCCATGGATATAAGTGAATAAATTAAAATTTTCTTCATAGTTTAAATTATTTTTATACGACCTTTACTATCTATTAGTACAAGCTAATCGTTATTTTTATTTCACCCAATCAAAAACCACCCTCATCGGGTGGCTTATAATATAAATTATCTATTGGGCGGTACTGGCATACGATAAGGCATGAGCATCTGGCGCGGATCAGTCGTAGTTGGACGACCCTGCCGGAAGAAGTTGAATTCATCATTGATTTTACTAATACCAAAAGCCTGAATTGTATTATTGTCACGTCCGCCTAAAACCATAACTGCATCACCTTCTTTTATGCCAACGCCCATTGGAAAACGGGTTTCAGAAGCAATGACCACTGTTAAGGTTTCTCCTTCAGGGGTTTTAAGATAAAAACCGTCATCTGTTATTCCAGAAACGATGCCGCGATGCATATCGCGCGACTTGGGCATGCCAAAGTCACGATAAAATTCTCCGGCTACGGGCAACCTTCCTTCTTGAGCCCGTTGAAAAAGACTAGGATGTAAATATGTTTTATTAATAATAAAACTTCCCATAAAAACAAGAAAAATAATAGTTAAAACCGAATAAAGAATCGGCCGACGATAGGAGAAAGCAAAACGCCTGACAAGTATTTCTAAAGCCACAATTAAAAGCGCAGCTATTAAAATTAAAAGCCAGGGTATGGAGACCAGTAAAGAACTCAAGCCTCGGGAACCAAATCCCGGCAAAGACCCCATGCCTCCGGCCCTTAAAGCGAAGGCGATAAAGCTGATTAAATATAAGACAAACAAAGCGAGAATAATAGCTCCGGATAAAGCCAGGATAGTTTTTAAAACAAAGTGGGCCTTAGGTCGCATTTTAACCTCGCCTTTCTTTATTTTATCCAAAACAATTTCTTTAATTGATTTTTTAATATTTTGGTCGTTCATAAATTATATCCTATTTTTTTAAGAGTCGTTTTCATAGCTTCCTTAGCCCTTTTTATCCTTATACCAACCGTGGAAACCGGAATATGCAAGACATCAGCAATTTCCTTATAAGATAGCCCTTCTAAATAATAGAGAATAATTGGTTCTCGGTATTTAGGTTCTAATTTTCCAAGATGCTGATTAATTATTTGGCGCGTGTCCTGGCGATCTATCTGTTGGCTGAGTCCGTTATCGTGGTAGTGGTGGGGAAAAAACTTATCTAAGTCAAAAAGTGGCAAAGTCTTTTTCTTTTTTAAAGCATTAATCAGCTCGTTATGGGCTATTCGGTAAAGCCACGTTGAAAATTTCCTCTTAGTGTCAAAACTGTTGATATTCTCATAAGTTTTCAAAAATATTTCTTGAATCACATCTTGCGCATCTTCAGTATCGTAAAGGAATTTCCTGGCGTAACGCTTCATCTTCTCCTCATACCTGTCTACTAAGATGCCGAAAAGATCAACCTGGCCGGATTGAACTGATTTTGCGATATCCTCATCATTTTTCGATGTTAAGATAGACACAATTATTCTTTATATTAATACAACCGACCCCTTCTGTTTATTTCAAGCTCATCCTATCAAAAAATCGCCTAAATGGCGATTTTGTGACAGTTAGAGACCTTTATTCTTTTTTATCCAGCCTATCTAGTTTTAACCATTTAACTCCGAAGTAGACGACCAAAGCGATCACAATAAAATCAATGAAAACAGCCAGAAAACTCCCCCACAATATTTTTACCTGACCAATAACTAAACTAGCCGTTTCCAGATTGCCGACTTTACCCAAAACAATACCGAGAATAGGATTGATAATGTCTGTAACCAGAGCTGAAACTAATTTAGAAATAGCACCGCCTAGAATAAAACCAACTGCCAAGCCTACGACTCCTTGTTTTCTCAAAAAATAGATAAATCCTGACATATTATTTTTTTTATTTAATATCGACCTTTGCTGTTATTTGATCGATCCATAATAAACCGACTTACATTCAGTCAAAGTCTTAATACTTTCAAAAGGTCGCCTTAATGGCGACCTTTTTTATCTGTGTTTTTGATGGACAACTTTCTTTTTGCCGTGACCGCTTTTAGGACGGTGCTTCAACTTAAACTTCCGATGAAGCCTAGCTTGTCTATTATGATTTTTACTTTTATGATTTTTCATATTTTTTGTTAATACTTTCTTTTTCTCCAACCATTAAAGAAGAGAGCCAGATAATAAAGGGCCTTCGAAGTTTGTCTATTGACCAATCGTCATTCTTAAAAAGCGGGGTTTTGTCTATTTTAAAACGCGAAAGCAGGGCTGTCGTAGCCTGCAAATTTAAGGGGGATAATTTATTATGCTCTAATAAGAATTGTTGTTTCTTGGTCATTTTTAAATAAAAAGCAACTCTTAGCTACGGTGAGTTGCAAATAGTGCTTATTGCTCTCCAGAAAAAGATATCGATTCCCCTATTTGTGGTTCCTAACTCTTCACTTTATATAATACACTCATTCTATTAAAAAGCAAGCTCCTTGCTAAAATTGACTTAGAAAAATTAGATAGCTATAATGATAAAATGTATCAAAATAAAGATAGCAAACAAAAAATGTATGATCGGTTTTGGGATCATGGAAATGTTCTGAAACCAACCATTTGGTCTTTATGGGACACCATAAAAGACTTTAGGGGTAAATGTAATTTAGAGATAGGTGCTGGAAACTGCCCCAGAATACCAGTCAAAGGCGGCTATTTTTTAGATACGAGCGAGGAGGCAATAAGAAACCTTGAAATGGCTGGAGGAATATCTGTCTTGGGAGACGTTATAGCCCTTCCTTTTGAAAATAATTTTTTTGATCTTGTTGCGGCCTTTGAAATCCTTGAACATATTGAAAATGATGAAAAGGCATTCTCGGAAATGGCCAGAATTTTAAAGCCATCTGGATTTTTTATTTTTTCAGTACCCTTAAGACAGGATCTTTTCAATGAATTGGATTCGTTCGCCGGCCACAAAAGAAGATATGAAATTGCCAGATTAAAAGAGCTGCTTTCAAAAAATGGCTTCAAAGTCTTAAAGTATCGCGCTCCGAGTTTATATATTAAAATATTAAATAAACTAGACTCCCTTTTTATATTAATTGCCTTTCGCAACAAGAAGGTAAAAAATTCACTAGAAACTTTTACCCTTCCCAAGGTTATTTTTAATTTGTATTATCAAATTTTTTCCTTCCTAGAAAGAAAAAGTGCTCCTAAATGGCAAACCGACCTTAAGAATTTATCAGAATACGAAGAAAGGAGGATTGTCATGTTTTGCCAAAAATGCAATTAAGTTATTCTTTCAAAATTAACTTAATAGCCGCCCTTAAAGGCGGCTGTTTTTAATTAAACTTTATTAACCTTACTGCTTTAAACTTGGATCGCCATTACTGCTCCGCAGATAAAAAAACACTTTAATCCAAAATAATATTTACGGCTGAAGGAAGACTGCTACGGATAGATTCAAGATCCTGTTGAGAATATTGGTTACCGGAAAGATTTAAAATCTTTAAATTTTTAAGATTCCCCAACTCATTGGGCAAGCCGGTAAGCTGGTTATTCGACAGATCAAGAGTCTCTAATTTTTGTAGCTGGCCAATTTCAGCCGGCACGCCGGTCATTAAATTGTCACTGGCATTAAGAACCCGTAGATTGCTTAAATGTCTTATTTCCGCTGGAATAGCTCCCGTCAAAAGGTTGTGAGAGATATCTAATTCCTCTAAGCTCGTCTGATTGAAAACAGAAGAAGGAATGTTTACCAATCCTTGATTACTTAAATCAATAACTTTGTCCCCGGATATTGTCGTGCCATCGCCGGTTAAATTATTTATAAATTTTGGCAATCCCTTATCCTTACCTAAAAATATCGCAACTAAAGCAATAAAGACTATGCCACCGATTAAAATTATTTTGTTCATAAGTTTACGGAAAATAGACAGCTTCTCTTTTTAGTATAGCACAAATCAACAGCTAACGGAGGCAGTTTTAATGGCTAAGATAAGCCGAAACTGCCTCCGTTATTATCTAATCGTCGTCTTCTGTATTTTTGTCTAAGGAATTCATTTTAACTATCAGGGCTTGGATTTTAGACATGGCTTTATCCCAAGTTCCCCTTACTACCACTTTCATGCCAACCTGCAGATCGGAAAAGACTTTTAAGCTCTTGCTAGAATAAATCTTGGTATCGGCATCAAGATTGACGGTTATAATTCCTAACCCGTTTTTCTTGGTTGTCATATCAAAGGAAGAAACAGAAAAAACAACGATTAAAAATATAGCATTCTTTCCTAAGCAAACTAAAAACGCCTCTCGGCGTCTTTTAGTTTACTCCGCCCATACGGCAATATTAGAACCTACTTAATGAAATATATCGGTATTATTTAACTTTATTGAATAACTTTTGAGCTGGACATCCGAGTTCTCGCTGCTTGCAATATTTACAAGCCAGATGGCCCCTTACTAATGCATTTCCTATAAATCCTAGAAAAAAGAGCGTCACTGTAAATGATAGAATTATCCAATCAAAGTTTTCCACCAAAATAAAAAAAAGGGGGGTTGAAGTTATCTCTCCGCCCTCTTTTCTTGTGTGGCTATTACTATTTAATTAGTTCAGCCGCTTGTTCAAATAAATCTAGATCATGTCCTCTCGTGATACAATAGGGTGAAATTTTATTCATGTGTTCTTGGGGTAAATTTTTCCACTCGAATTTTCTGGTTTTTAAATTAAATTCCCTGAACCAGCTTTCTTTCACCACGACATCAATAACATTATCGTTATCTAGCCTTCTGGAAAGTTTTATTTCTTGGACATTCAAGAAATGGAGTTTGGTCCATCCTAGCCATCTTGTAGACAGCTCTTTCAAAGCTATTTTTTGAGCATTTCTGATGGAAGAAGCTTCAAAAAATATTCTCTTTGAGGGCACACTTTTAAATGGCTGGATATATTGAGCGTAAGCTGAATATTCCATATTCTCCTCCTTTAATCAAATTTTATTTTTCGTGAGCTACTAAATAAAATAATAACATATTTATATAGTATTGTCAAATCGTAGCTCCCTTAGTCGGCTTGGAACCTGCTTTTGAGGGAAAAATCAGCGACTTTTGGGGCTGTCCCGCGACGCCTCTCGGTAGGGTACTTTTAAGCGTTTTAATACCCGTGTCTTTTCAATTCCTCTTTTGCTTTCTTAATAAACTTTCCAAACTGACGATCCTTTTCTCTTTTTTCGACTTCGGTCATTTTGTAATATTCCGCTTCTTTTTTCAAATTAATGTAATTGGAATATTTGCCCTCATCCAACTTGCCGGATTTTAATGCGGATAATATCTCGCATCCGGGTTCGTGTATATGCGTGCAATCAACATATTTACATTTCTTGGCCAGGGCGGTTATTTCGTCAAATAAATTATCTATGCCGGCGCTCGTATCCGTCATCCCTACTTCCCGCATTCCTGGGTTATCTATCACGATGCCTCCGTTTTCCAAAAAATACATCTCTCTATTAGTAGTGGTGTGTTTTCCTCTATCAGTGCGGGAGCTTATATCCTCGGTTTTTATAATATTCTGCCCAAGCAATTTATTAATCAAAGAAGATTTTCCAACCCCAGATGAGCCTAAAAAACAGTATGTCTTTCCCTTTGCTATATATGTTTTTAATTTATCTAATCCTTCGTCAGTTACAGTGCTGGTAGGAATAAAATCGATTTCGCCAAATCTATCTTTTATCTGGGCTAATTTTGAATCTAATTCTTCTTTGGAAATTAAGTCTATTTTATTCAATATAATGGCGGGCCTTATACCACCATCATTTGCTATAGCAAAATATCTTTCAAAACGGTTCAGGCTGTAATCTTTATCAACCGATTCAATAACAAACGCCACATCAATATTTGTCGCTATAATCTGTGTTTCATTTTTATTGCTATATTTTCTTTTCATTACCGTCCTTCTCGGTAATACCCAGTGGATGACGGCTCGTTCTGCGTCTAGCTCGGTGATAGCCACCCAATCGCCTACGGCGGGATAATCTTCTCGCGACAAAGCATTAAACATCTGTTTTCCGGTTATTTTTGCCAAATACTCGCCGTTTGCATTTTTAACTTTATAAGCTCCCTTATATTCAACAATAACCCGCGCAACCGAAAAACCATCTAATTTTAATTTATTACGGTTAGATTCAAAAAACGCGTTGTAACCCAGATCTTCAATTTTTATTTTTTTAACTTCGCTATCCATTTTATTGTATTCTACCAAAAAATCGCCTTTTGGGCGATTTGATATCTCTCGGTCTCCAGAATCGAGCGCTAACCTGCTCCACCTATGCGACGATATTGGAACCTATTTAATAAAATAAAAGCCAGAGATTTTAATCCTCTGGCTTTCTTGGGCTTAATTAAAAAATAATTCGACACCAACGCCACTTACACTCTTCCTGGCTCTAGGCTCTTTTCCCATATAACCGGCAATATAAACTCATCAAACCATCTTTTATATTTTTTTGTTGTAATGTCTTCCACGCTTTCATAAATAGCTAAGCCATCGGCTATTCTAGCGCCATTATTATCGCGTGCATCATCTACGACAATAAAGCGTAGACCGATTTGATTCTGAAGATAGTATAAGGGCGCTTTGCCTTTTTTGCGCCAAATTCCTGCAAATCCATACTTAACATTATTAATTGTGATGTACTGTTCCATCAAATCCTCCTTAGTTTATTTGTACTAAACAAAACAATACCATATCTCTATGGTATTGTCAAATCGTAGCTCCGCCTATGCGACGATGTCAGAACCTGTTTAATAAAGATATAAAAATAAAAAGAGTGGATATTGGTTTTTAGCCTCACCACTCTTACGAAAGTAAAGTTTACTTTTTAGATTTCTTTACAGCTCTCAGCGTTGAAAGAGAAAATCGGTGCCAGCATATATTGCTTAAAAAACCATTCCCAAGATTTCTGATTTTTCTCTTTTAAGGCCTGAAGCGCTACGTCTGAACGCACATCATAAACCTTATGTACTCCATGATGCTCAATAGGAGTCAATGCAGATTGGACTGGTCTAGAAATTGGACCTTTAGCTTCAAATTCTACGCCAATCCATCCTCTTCTGACTTCCTCTGGGATACCTGGTCCTTCTGGAACGCTAACTATTTTTATTCGTGGCATTCTATTCCTCCTCTCTCAACTTTCATTTAGGTCTCTTTTTTGCAGGGCTGTTTGGAACGGGAGCAAAGCTTTTTCTGCAAGTCTTTTGGCTACAATTGCCGTTAGGTAATTGGTTTCCTCGCTACTGCCATCAGAGCCATCTAAAATAATTCTATCTGCAGCGTTGACAGCATTTTCAATAATCTTATCTCGTTTATATTCTTTCTCTTGCCATTTCTCCATTTTAATGTGCTACCTCCTTTCTTTTGTTATTCTCTTTTACCACATCTTACAAAAAAATCAAGCCCTGATGGCTTGAAAATTTTGGCTCCGCGGGCAGGATTC
>Ga0265297_10000446_pt1 | contig 123526 bp, 120 predicted proteins | sample Munlanlwell13791_FD_192502 | JGI IMG/M metagenome (GOLD analysis project Ga0265297, IMG submission 192502) | Leachate microbial communities from a municipal landfill in Southern Ontario, Canada - Leachate well 137-91 | ecosystem: Engineered > Solid waste > Landfill > Unclassified | place...
ACATGCGGCTATGTTACAGGAAAAAAGACTCCATTTGAACTTGGTACATACTTTGGGGTAAGGTCATTTGGCTACTATATTTGCTTTTACTTCTCCAAAACGACCGTTGCCTCTTTGCTCGCATGCTGCACCACGGATACAAATAACATCAACACCAGTTTCCCATAATTGAGGTAGTTCCTCTATTATAATTGATCCCGCAATCCATGCTTCTTTACCTACTTCGTGACATTGTTTGGTAAAATCTGCGATATCTTCAACTCCACAATAATCTAGAAGTCCTTTACCGATTGATTTATTAAAAGTATCTACAAGAAGTCCATCCGACTTTATTCTGTTGATTAAGCTGATTCCTTCCTTAAAAGGCTTAAAATATTTTTGCATTTCATCATCTATAAACACAGCAGGTATTACTTTTTTCCTGGGATAGAACTTCTTCACTGTCCTGACTAACGAATTACCCAAATATTCTGCAGCATCAAAAGTCATTTCTGCTAAACCACATTTGATAATATCGGCACCAGCAGTTGCAACTCCAAGCGCCGCCTGGCATGCGGCTGATCGATTGGTTTGCAGTTCTCCAATATTAGTCGACACTGGTATTTTTTGATATCCAGCCTTATCGAGGCTATTTCGAATGGAATTTATGTTTAACGGATATGGGGTTCCAAGTGCTGACGCCGGATATTCTGCATCAGCTATGTGGGCTCCTCCTCTAACAGCTTCAAGTGCCTCCTTAGGGCCGCGAGTACTTATAAGCAGTCTTTGCATTATCTGCCTCCCAACGTATTTTGCCAAATTTTGAATGTCTCCCTGTATTGTTGATACTTAGGCTTCAGTACGGGTCTTCGTTTTTTCTCAATAAAGTCTAAGAATTCGGCCTCTGTCTTAAACACATGATTTGTAGGAACGTAATTGTCTCTCGTAAATGGGCTGCCTGCACCAATCGGAAGAATAAGGTATCTGTCCTTGCCATAGGCCCGCGCATGCCCAAGCTCGTCCATCATGCCAGTGCTTAACGGCGGCAATTTGTCATAAGGATGTATAGCTACAACAGCGTTCACCTTTTTAACATCCCACCGCAAATCACGACAAACCGTATGAGCGAAAACAACTGATTCATCTGCTTCACAAACATTAGCCCCTATTTCAATCGAGGCAGGGTCAATGACAACTCCATAGGCTCTAAGTGTCCATATTGTTGAATTGATCTTTTTCCTGATTTTTTCTGCTGCCACGGTCATGGAGTATGAAGTGTAAAAAGTAGGGACGTCCTTCTGAGTGACCAGTTTTCCTAATCCATCAACATCATGCACATATTTCTTTCTATTCTTATAACTTGGCGTTTCAATCCCGAAAACTATATGTCGAACATCTTTTTTTGTGACGTGACTGGCCCACTCAGCCCAATCCTCACTTACTGATACTTCTGAAGCAAGCCATTCAAGAATTTTGTGAATTGTTAATTCTTTTTGATGCGCAATAACTTTCAGTACATGCTTTCCGTAATTTGTTTTTAGATGATCTGCTATTTTCCACTCAGCGTTTATCAATGTAATGATGCTGTCCGGTTTAATGACATCTGCAATAATTCGATGGTCCTTCAAAATAAGGTTGTATCCTCGCCATTCGATTGATGCAGGCATACGTATGACAACACTGACATCATCACCCAGGTTATCCATTTTTCTTGCAATAGAGAGATATGCTTTTTCTCGCATTAATTGAAACTGGTATTCATAGCCATTTATGATATCTGCAATTCGTAATATTTGCTCATAAGCATTCTTTGGCTGAAAGCCAATCAATTCCAATATTTCATCAAATATGTTAAACAGCACAATCTTCTCACCAAAGGATGAGCAAAATTTGATTGTCTCATCTATAAACTTGGCCGATTTAAGGCCAACAATCGGACCTGTTACAATACTAATCTTTTTTGGCATTCACTCCTCCGCAACGACTATAGATTTGACTAATTGCCTATTCCGATGATTTCGCCATATGATTTCGAAGGAAGAGCCATGCTATTCTAATTGATTCCGCCAGCCCTAGTCGGAGCGTAGCGACGCTGGTTTCTTTAATTCTTTCTCATAACAGATCTTTCAGGTCAAGTTGGTATTTTTTTCCTCAGTGATCTTCTTTTCAGTTTTATTTTATGGCCATTATGGAGGTTTGAACCATAAAGGATATTGACACAGGCATAAATAATACGCATAAAAAAGCATGCAGGAAGATTTATTAGGCGAGAGGTGTTTTAGGCCGGGGGTCAAAATGGCCAAATCGTTAGATGAAGAATTACTTATAAAAGTCGATAGATTATCCAGCGACTTGCATGTTTCCCGAAGCAAGGGGCAATACATTGATTTGATGGTAATGCAAAATGCTGAAAAAAATTGACGATTGCCGCTGGGAAGTGCCGAAGACCGGGGGAATGAAGGTCCCCGGCATTATTTACACCAGCGAGCGGCTCCTCAGGGACATGGGGAGCGACGAGAGTCAAAAGCAGGTCGCCAATGTCGCCCACCTGCCGGGAATCGTGAAGTATTCCCTGGCCATGCCCGACGTCCACTGGGGTTACGGCTTCCCCATCGGCGGGGTGGCGGCCTTCGATATGGATTCCGGGATCATCTCCCCCGGCGGTGTCGGTTACGACATCAACTGCGGTTGTCGCCTCATGACCACCCGCCTGGTCTACGAAGAGATCCGGGACAGCATGAAGGAACTGGTCACCGCCCTTTTCCAGAATATCCCCTCCGGCGTCGGCTCGAAAGGGGATCTGAAACTATCCGTAAAGGAAGAGAAAAAGGTCCTCGCAGAAGGGTCCGGATGGGCGGTCCGCCAGGGCTTCGGGACGCCGGAAGACCTGGAGACCACCGAAGACGGCGGTCAAATGGCGGGGGCCGATCCGGAACAGGTGAGCGATCGGGCCCTGGAACGGGGAAGGGAGCAGCTTGGCACCCTCGGATCAGGAAACCATTTTCTGGAAATAGAAATTGTTGAGGAGATCTTCGACCCCATTGCCGCGGCGGCCTTCGGCCTGGAGATTAATCAGGTTGTCGTGATGATTCACAGCGGCTCCCGGGGGTTGGGATACCAGGTATGCGACGATTATCTGGCCCGGATGGTCAAGCATAGCGGCGAACTGGGCTTTCCCCTGCCGGACCGGCAACTGGCCTGCGCCTTCCTGAAAGACCGCCGGGGGCAGGATTATTATGCCGCCATGGCCGCGGCGGCCAACTATGCCTGGGCCAACCGCCAGATGCTCATGCACTGGACCCGGGAAACCTTCGAAAAGACCTTACGCAAAGGTCCCCGGGAAATCGGCATGAGACTCCTCTACGACGTCTGCCACAATATCGCCAAGATAGAAACTTTCCCTGTCGAGGGTAAAGAGATGCGGCTCTGCGTCCACCGGAAAGGAGCCACCCGGGCCCTTCCCCCGGGCCACGCCGCCCTCCCCCCGGTGTATCGGCAGGTCGGCCAGCCGGTCCTCATCCCGGGAAATATGGGCACGGGGTCGTATGTCCTGGTCGGAACGGAGACGGCCTATACGGACACCTTTGCCAGCGCCTGCCACGGGGCCGGCCGCGTTATGAGCCGCACCCAGGCGGTGAAGGCCGGCAAAGGGAGGTCCATTCACCGGGAGATGGCCGATCTGGGCGTGACGGTCATGGCCAGCGGCCGGGGGACCCTCAGCGAAGAGATGCCCGCAGCATACAAGAACCTCGACGAAGTCGTCGCTGTCGTCCACCGGGCGGGACTCGCCCGGAAGGTGGCCCGTCTCCGGGCCGTAGGCTGCATCAAGGGATAGATTCAAAATACTTACCCGATCATTTGTAAAACGATCGCCGACCTTTTTACCCAACCCGGCATTCAATATGTCATGAACATCCGCTGAATTTCTTTAGAATCCTTTGTTTTCGTGAGGGCCAGCATCAGGAGGATGCGGGCCTTTTGGGGGTTGAGATTACCGGCGACGACAAAGTCATATGCATCGTCTTTGGCTTCCGCCGTGCGGGCTATGTAGCCGCTTCCCGTCCGGGAGGACCTCACGACAATCACGCCTTGACGCCGTGCCTCGCGGTAGGCGATTTTCATCCCGTCGGACATGCTCCCGTCACCGGTGCCGGCGTTTACTACCCCGGAAACTCCCTTTGCGACCATGGCGTCGAGAACGCTGCGGTTCTCTCCCGCATATCCATAGAAAATACCCACATCCGGGAGGTCAGAGAGATTGGCAACGTCGAATTCGCTGTCGACGGTATGGCGCTTCGTAGAAATCCTGTAAAATTGCGGTTCCCCGGCGATCACGTAGCCGAGAAAACCTAAATCCGGAGTCTTGAACGTATCCGGGGCGGTAGTGTTCATCTTGGCCACCTCCCGGGCGGCGCTGATCTGGTCATTGAGGAGGACGAGGACGCCTTTGCCGGCGGCAGCTCTGGCGCCTGCCAGGAGCACGGCATTGTACAGGTTCATGGGACCATCGGCGCTGATAGCCGTGGCAGGTCTCATCGCCCCGGTCAGGACAACGGGCTTGCCGCTCTTGACGGTAAGATTGAGGAAATAAGCCGTCTCCTCCAGCGTATCCGTCCCATGGGTAATCACAATACCGTCTACATCGGCACGGGCAAGGAGCTGATTGACTCTCCCGGCCAAAGTCAGCCAGTCTTTCGGCGTCATGTTTTGGCTGCCAATCCGCAGGATCTGCTCTCCGTCAACCCGGGCAATCCTGGTCAGCTCCGGAACGGCAGCGATCAGGGCTGCCACGCCGACCTTGGCCGGGGTGTAATCTACGGTTGTGGTGGTGCTGGCTCCCGCACCGGCAATAGTTCCCCCCGTGGCCAGGATCACTACGTGGGGCAGCTTATTTCCGGCAAAGGAAGGGACGGCAAAAAACAGGAGGAAAAACATCACTAAATAAACTATCCTGAATATTCTCATCATCGAACCTCCTTTTAATTCATACCTTTTCGGAAGGATGTACTTGCCCATGATTGGAATATCAAGGGAATTCTTTGGGGAAGTAAAGTTTTTTGTTTTTTGGGCGTGATTGCGGCGGTGCCGATTTCCACCCGGGACTTGACAGCATGCCCCATATGAGGTTTACTGACCCTCCGCGCCGCCGGGTAAGGAAAGGGGGCGTGGTTTGAAAAGGAAAGCTTGTCATTTGAAAACGATTCTTATTATCGATAGTTATGAAGATCAACGATCGTCTCTGGCCGAGTTTCTCAGTAACGAGGGGTACAAGATCGACGAAGCAGCCACCGAGGTGGAAGCCATGAAGCTGATGGAGGCGAATTCGTACGATCTGGTCGTTATCGATCTTTGCGCACCCGATTGTATGTGTACAGGGATTCTTCATTGGATAAAGGTCCATTATCCCGAGATCAACATTGTTGTTGCCACTTCGTTCGGGGCGATTGACTGCGTTGTGAAGACCATCCGGATGGGGGCCCGCAACTATGTCATGAAACCGGTAACCAACAAGGCTTTTCTGGATATCGTCCAGGAGGCCACCCATCGGCGGGAACTCGAAACCAAGTCCCTCCGCCGGGTGAACGAGCCTTACTGTTATCGTGTGGACAAGGTCGTGGGGGTTTCCAAGAGTATGGAAAAGGTCCTGCAGATGGCCCTGAAGGTAACGGATTTCGACACGGGGATCATGATTCGGGGCGAAAGCGGGACCGGCAAGGAACTCATCGCCAGAATCATCCATGATCACAGCAAAGGCAGAAAAAACAAGGAGTTCGTGGCTATAAACTGTGCGGCCATCCCGAACGAAATATTAGAAAGTGAACTATTCGGATATGCCCGCGGGGCCTTCACGGGGGCCGGCCAGAATCGCAAGGGGCTCATTGAAGAGGCGAACGGCGGGACCCTTTTCATGGATGAAATCGGCGATACGACGCCCCAGTTTCAAGCAAAAATCCTCCGGGTGATTCAGGAGAAGGAAGTCCGCCGGGTTGGGGAAAACACGAATCGTTCCGTTGATATCCGCATTGTTGCCGCAACTAACAGGGACCTCAAGCGGTTGGTTCAGGAAGGGGCTTTCCGGGAAGATCTTTTCTACCGGCTAAGCGTGGTCGATATCTTTATTCCCCCCCTGCGGGAGCGCAAGGAAGATATTCCGACGATGGTCGACTTTTTTGTTCAGGAAATGAATGAGCGTCTGAAGAAAAATGTGGAAGCCGTCTCCGATGAGGCCATGACGATTCTCATGGCTTACGCCTGGCCCGGAAATGTCCGGGAGCTTAGAAACAGCCTCGAAAGAGCGGTCGTCCTCTCCGGGCACAGCGTCCTCCAACCGGAAGACTTTCCCCTGGCCTATGAGCACTATCGTAAGATCGAAGCCGGGCGTCTCGATGATGAGACCATCACCCTTCAGGAAATGGAGCGCCGCTATCTCCTGAAGGTGATGAAGAAGTACAACTACAACCAGAAGCTCGTAGCCCGGAAGCTGGGCATCGGCTACACCACTCTCTGGAGAAAGCTGAAGCTAGCCGAAAAAGACTACACAACCGCCCCTTAATATGTTCGATATTCGCACAACCTATTTCATTTTGAAACCGGTCCTGTGTGTGTCTCCGTTTTTTTAATCCGGCTTTTTCTCGCCGAATCCGTGTTCCCAACTATTTAATTAAAATAAATCCTGAACGATAACGGTTTCTCGCAGCGATTTTCATCTTTTGGTCAGGGGGCTCGGCGGGATATTGCCTCCCCGCGGCATGCCTATTGCTCATAGCACCCTACCTGCGTGGAGGCGGATTTATGACAACCCTGGCGGTTATTATCTTTATGACTTTAGCGGCGGGATCGGCAATAGCGATCGTGGCCATATCCCGTGTTTTGGGAGGCAAACCCATTACGGCGGCAAAGGATGTCCCCTACGAGTGTGGAATGCCGCCGGAAGAGAAGCCCAACACCCTCTTTCCCATCCGCTTCTACAAGGTGGCCCTCTTGTTTGTCGTCTTCGACATTGAAATCGTGTTTCTTTACCTTTGGGCGACGATTGTCCGCGAGCTTGGATTATTTGGACTTGTCGAAATATTCGTATTTGTTGCCATTCTGCTGGCGGCGTTTTTCTTTGCATGGTGGAAGGGGGATCTGAATTGGGAATAACCAGGATCGATGATGCGACCATTATCACGAGTAATCTGGACCGGGTGGTGAACTGGGCGCGCAAGAACTCCCTCTGGCCCTTGACCTTCGGCCTGGCCTGCTGCGCCATCGAAATGATCTCCACGGCAGCCTCCCGGTATGATATCGCCCGCTTCGGAATGGAAGTTTTCCGGCCGTCGCCGCGGCAGGCCGACGTCATGATCGTCGCCGGAACGGTAACGAAGAAGATGGCCCCGGCGGTCCGACGCCTCTACGACCAGATGGCCGATCCCAAGTGGGTGATCGCCATGGGGGCCTGCGCCTGTTCGGGGGGGCTTTTCCCCACCTACGCCGTTCTTCAGGGTGTCGACAAGATTCTGCCCGTGGACGTTTACATTCCCGGGTGTCCCGTCAAGCCCGAGGCGCTCCTCGACGGACTGATGAAGCTTCAGGATAAAATCGGCGGCAGTGTGGCGTCATGAATTTTGACCTCATAAAGGATAAGTTCGACGTGGGAATTATCGGCGTAACGACCGCTCATGATGAAATCACGGTGACGGTGGCCCGGGAGATCCTGATCCCTCTTTTGCGTTTCCTGAAGGAAGAGGAAGAATTCGCCTGCGATTTCCTGACCGATCTTTGCGGGGTGGACTATCTGCCCCAATCGCCGCGGTTCCAGGTTGTTTACCATTTGTATTCCCTCAAGCATAAACACCGCCTGCGGGTGAAGGTTGCCATCGAGGAAAGGGACCCCGTCGTTGATTCATGCCTTTCTTTATGGGCCGGGGCGGATTGGCTCGAGCGGGAATGCTTTGATCTTTTCGGCATTATTTTCAATGGCCATCCGAATTTACAGCGGATTCTCCTGCCGACGGACTTTGCGGGGCATCCCCTCCGGAAGGATTTCCCCCTGGAGGGCATTAAAGAGCAATGAGCGAAAGGACGATGAGAATAAACCTGGGTCCTCATCACCCCAGTACCCACGGGGTCCTCAGGGTAGTGCTGGAATTGGACGGCGAAACGGTTGTGGACGCCCATCCTGATATCGGCTTTCTCCACCGGGGCATTGAAAAACTCGCCGAACACCGCACCTATCATCAGTTTATCGTCCTGTCGGACCGTCTGGATTATCTGGCGGCCATGAGCAACAACCTGGCCTATGTGACGACCATCGAAAAGCTAATGGAAATAGACATCCCCAGAAGGGCCCGCTATATCCGGGTCATTCTGGCCGAACTCCAGCGGATCGCCAGCCATCTCTTCTGGCTGGGCACCCACGCCCACGATCTGGGGGCCATGACCCCGCTGTTTTACATGCTCCGCGAGCGGGAGGCCATCATGGATATTTTTGAGTCCCTCACCGGCTCACGACTTACGCCGAGTTTTATGCGCATCGGCGGTCTGGCGGCGGATATCGACGGAGACTTCATGTCGGCGGTAAAAGCGTTTACCGATACGTTTACCGACCGGGTGGGGGACTATGAGACCCTTCTTACGGCCAATCCCATCTGGAAATCCCGGACCAAAGGGGTGGGCGTCCTTGCCGCCGCTGAATGCATCAATCTGGGCGTTACCGGTCCCATGCTCAGGAGCGCCGGGAATGACTGGGATATACGAAAATCCCATCCCTACTCTTCCTATGAGGAATTTCATTTTGAAATACCCACCGGAAAGGCCGGCGACGTCTATGATCGATACCTGGTCCGGATCGGGGAGATGCGGGAAAGTGCGAAAATCATTCGGCAAGCCGTCGATGGCCTGCCCGCGGGTCCCTGGCTGGCCAAGGATGCCCGGACCGTCTTTCCGGAAAAGAAAGAGTTAAATACGAACATTGCCGCCCTGATCAGCCATTTCGGTCTGGTAATGGAGGGATTCAAGGTTCCTCCCGGTGAGGTCTATCACTCCATCGAATCTCCCCGGGGAGAACTCGGTTTTTACGTCGTTAGCGACGGCGGCGCCAGGCCGCTGCGGCTCCGGGTGCGCCCTCCGTCCTTTGTTAATCTCCAGGGCCTGGTCAGGATGATTCGCGGGAAATTGCTGTCCGATGCCGTGGCCGTGATCGGCGCCATCGACATCGTCCTGGCGGAAGTGGATCGGTAGGGAAAGGGAAGGTTTATTAGATGCGACGCAAACTGGTTGAACAATTTACGGAAGAGAAAATGGCGCTGATGGACGCCGTCATCGAGGAGTACCGGGAAATCCCGGGGGCCTTGCTGATCATCCTGGAAAAGGTACAGGATGTCGCCCGCTACCTTCCCGTGGAGCTGCAGCGCTACATTGCCTGGAGGATGGGGATACCGGCCAGCAGGATTTATGGCGTGGCCACCTTCTATTCCTACTTCAGCCTGGTTCCCCGGGGGAGGAAGGTTATCAAGGTCTGTAGCGGTACCGCCTGTTACGTTAAACGTGCCGAAGAGATCAAGGAAAGGTTGAAACAGAAAATCGGCGTTGCCGAGGGAGAGGTATCGGCCGACGGCGAGTTCTCCATTGAAGAAGTGCGCTGCCTCGGCGCCTGCGGTCTGGCGCCGGTGGTTGTCGTCGGAGAAGAAACCTTCGGACTCATCAATCCGGAAAATGTCGAAGAAATACTGGAGAAAGTATCATCATGACCATGGACGAGCTAAAACAGATCAAAGAAAGCTATATCGACGAAAGGCGAAAGGAAATTGCGGAGGGATACGTTTCGGTCGATGTGCATATGGGAACCTGCGGCATCGCCTCCGGGGCAAAAAACATCCATCAGGCCCTCCTCGAGGAGATGGGTAAAGCGGCGGTCACGAACGTGAAACTAAAAATTACCGGCTGTGCGGGTCTATGCAGCATGGAACCCATGATTACCGTATCGATTCCCGGCGCCTCGCCGGTAAAATACGGGAAGCTCGACGCGAAAAAGGTCCGGGAGATATTTTACAGTCATATCCTCGGGGGACATCCCAAGGTTGAATACGCCATCGGCCACGGCCTCGAAAGACCACAAAAGCGAGTAGAAATAGAATGATATCATCAGTTAGCAGGATTGCTTACTGCGCGAGCAGTAAATGTAAATTCCGCAAACACATCGATATGAAAGCGCTTCTGAAGAAGTCCCTTCACGAACTGGGCTACGGGGAGCGGATTCCCCTGGTGGAGACGGACTGCCTCATCTCCTGCTATCAGGGGCCGTCCATTATGTTTCTGCCGGGGGGGAAGGTATTCCAGGTTCTCACCGAGGAAAACTTCACCGAGACCCTGAAGGGCCTCTTTTCGTCGCTTCAGCATCCCACGTCCCCCCTCTTGAGCGAACCCAGGACGGCAAAGGAAATCCCGGGCATCGAGAGCGTCGATTTCTTTGCCAAACAGAAACTGATCGTTCTTCGCAACCGTGGCCATATCGATGCGGAGAACATTGAAGAGTACATTGCACATGATGGTTATTTGGGCCTTTACAAGGCCCTGACGGCGTTGACGCCGGAGAAGGTTATCGGCGAGGTCAAGACTTCGGGGCTCCGGGGACGGGGCGGGGCGGGATTCCCGACGGGAAGGAAATGGGATGAAGCTAGAAAATACAAGATTTATCCCAAGTATGTCATCTGCAACGGCGACGAAGGCGACCCCGGGGCGTTCATGGATCGGAGCGTGATGGAATCGGACCCCCATGCCGTCTTGGAGGGGATGATCATCTGCGGTTACGCTACCGGTTCCAATCAGGGCTATGTATATGTGCGCGCCGAATATCCTCTCGCTTTGAAAATGCTGGGGACGGCGATTGCCAAGGCCCGGGAAAAAGGGTTCCTGGGACGGAATGTCATGGGTACGGGTTTTGACTTCGATATCGAGATTTATCCCGGCGCCGGGGCCTTCGTCTGCGGTGAGTCCACGGCCCTGATGTTTTCCGTCGAGGGGAAGCGGGGCATGCCCCGGACCAAGCCGCCCCGTTCCACCGAATCCGGGCTCTGGGGAAAGCCCACGTGTCTCAACAATGTGGAAACCTTTGCCAACATCCCCCAGATCATCCTCAACGGCGGCGACTGGTTCCGCAGGATCGGCGCAGAGGACAGCACGGGCACCAAGGTGTTCTCTCTCACGGGGGCCGTAAAAAATGTCGGCCTCGTGGAAGTGCCCATGGGTACGGATTTAAGGACGATCATCTTTGACATCGGCGGCGGCATCCGGGGCAACGCCAAGTTCAAGGCTGTCCAGCTGGGAGGCCCTTCCGGGGGCTGCCTTACGGAAAATGAGCTCCATCTGCCCGTGACCTTTGATTCCCTCCAGGAGGCCGGGGCCATAATGGGTTCCGGGGGCATCGTCGTTATGGACGACTCCAACTGCATGGTCGATGTGGCCCGGTTTTTCACCCAGTTCTGCGTTGACGAATCCTGCGGAAAATGTGTGCCCTGCCGGGTCGGTTTGAAGGTGATGCTAGGAACCATCGAAAAGATCATTACCGGAAAAGGAGAACCGGAGGATCTGAAGACCCTTGAAAAACAGGCGAGGCATATCCAGGCCACGTCCCACTGCGGCCTCGGGCAAGCGGCTCCGAACCCGGTTCTCAGCACGCTGCGATATTTCCACCATGAATATGAGGCCCATATCATTGAAAAACGCTGCCCTGCCCGGGTCTGTGTCGATTTGATCCACTTCGATATTGATCGGGAAAAATGCACAAAGTGCGGTCTCTGCTCCAAAGTATGCCCCGTGGATGCTATCGCCTGGCAGAAGAAGGAATACCCCGTTCTCGACAAGGATGCTTGTATCCGTTGCAAGTCCTGCATCCGGGCCTGCAAGTTTAAGGCAATAATTTAACAGGCGTCCCGGGGAGGAAAGAAAGAAAAATGGCCCTTACGCTGAAGATCAACGACATCGAAGTGACGGTTCCGAAGGGAAGCACGATCCTGGAAGCAGCCGAGGAGGCAGGGGTATTCATTCCCACCCTTTGTCACGACAAAAGAATCATCCCGGCCGGCGCTTGTCGGCTCTGCATCGTCGAGGACCGTAAAAAGCCCGGCCAACTGATTCCCTCATGTTTTACCCCGGCCCGGGACAACATGGACATCATCACCGCGTCGCCGGCCATCCTGGATGCCGTAAGGGAGCAGCTCAACCTGATTCTGATCAATCACCCCCTTGAATGTCCGGTCTGCGATAAGGCCGGTGAATGCGAACTTCAGAACCTGGTGATCCGGTATGGCCTGACGGGGGCGCCCTATGAACTGGAGAAGGCGTTCCGGCCGATTGAACGCGAATCGCCCCTGATTGAAAGGGACATGACCCGCTGTGTACTCTGCGGCCGCTGTGTCCGGATTTGTGGCGAACTACAGGGGAAAAACGAACTGGAATTCCTGAATCGGGGCTACAAGACCTATATCGGCACGGACGGCGGCCGCAAGCTGGACTGTGATTTTTGCGGACTCTGTGTTTCCACCTGCCCCGTGGGGGCCCTCACGGACAAGCTATTCAAGAACACCACCCGGGTCTGGAAGCTGGAAAAGAGGCGGACGGTCTGTAGTCATTGCGGTCTCGGGTGCAGTGTGGATCTGAATATGGAGAACAATCTTATCCGCCGGGTGACGGCGCCGGTTCATAAAGACGGCAAAGAAGGACTGCTCTGTGCGCGGGGCCGTTTCGGCTGGCGGGTCTTCACCGCTGATCCCCGTAGGCTTGTGGGGCCGCAGCTCCGTGACGGCAAGGGGCGGCGGAATGTCGAGTGGAGCGAGGCCCTGTCCTTTACCGCGCAAAGGATCTCGGAGGTGTGTAAAAGTTATGGGGGCGAATCCCTGGCGGCCGTTACGGCGGACTTGCTGACCACGGAAGAGGCCTCTGCCTACGGCCGCTTCTTTCGTTCCGTGGTCGGAAGCGACTCCGTGGCCTCGGTCCAGGCTGCTGGTTACCGCCGCATTATGACGCAGTTGGACAACCTCCTGCCCGGGCCGTGGAAAATGGCGTCCTGGGACGACCTTATGGCTGCGGACATACTCCTTGTTCTCGGCGGCGGCGCCGCCGAGCTTCATCCGGTGCTGAAGCCGGAGATCAATCGCTTTTTGAAGGGGGAAGGCAAAGAGCTGATCGTTCTTTCCTCCTGGCCCGATTATTTCTTTGCAAGGGCAACCCTGCCCCTGGCCGTCGCGCCGGGCCTGCTAGACGATTTCCTGAGTGATTTGAAAGAGGCCTTTGATGTGGAGGCGCAGCACAGCCACACCGACACCTCCCGTTACGGCGTTGATACGGAGAAGCTGGCCAGGCTTATTTCCCTGCTTCAGGGGGAGGCGGAAATCACGGTGCTCGTTGTTCCCGATCTCTACGGAAATAATGATAACGGGGCGTCCCTGGCTGCGTCTCTCCATGACCGGGTCCGGGGCATTCTACCCCTGGGCGGACAGTTCAACAGTCTTGGCGCCATCGCCGCCGGCTTTGTATCGGTAACAGGCCGGGATTTCAACGATATTCTTCTTGATATCGAAGGCGGGCGCATCCGGGCCCTCTATCTCCTCGGGGAAGACCCCCTGGAGGGTTGTCCGGATCCGGCGCGGGTTCGAGCGGCATTGTCGATGCTTGATTTGCTCATCTGCCAGAGTCCTTTCGCAACCGCGGTGACGGAACTGGCCCATGTCGTCCTGCCGGCGGCGCTGCCGCCGGAAAATGAGGGTTCCGTGATCTCGGTGATGGGAGCAAGGCAGGCGATCCGGAGGGTCGTGACCAGGACGCCGGGGGTGCGCTCTGATGGAAAGATCCTTCAGGAGATCGTCAGGATCATGGGGCGGGAGGCAGAGGTTTTTTCCGAACAGGGCACGTCCATTCAGGATGCCCCCGCTCAGGTCCTGTGCCGTCCGGCATCGCCGGAGTGTAACGGGACCGACGCCCAAGCGCCAAGTGAGGAACTGTCCCCTGAATTTCCTTTTCATCTGCTGCCCGTTCCCTCCCTTTTCGGCGATAGCGTTCTCAACCGGCAAAGCCCGGAAATCGAAGCCTTAAGGAACGGTCTTACGGTGGTAATGGGCAATGACGACTTCGCCGCCCAGGGGTTGGGGGAAAAAGACGCCGTCGAGGTCCGCACCCCCTTCGGTGCGGCCAGGGCCATTGTCAGATCGTCGGCCCGGGTAAAAAGGGGAACGGCGCTGCTCCTCCATAGCGCCGGAAGTTCCGCTGGACTCTCCCTCCTCAGACCTGGATATGCTGCGGTTCCCGCCGCGATCGGGAAAGGGGATAAAGAATGATCATGGATATGAATATCGTCTACGAGCTGATCAGGATTGTCGTTTTCTTCGCCGTCATTATGGGGCTCGTGGCTTATATGACCCTTATGGAAAGGCGCTTTTTGGGTTTTTTCCAGGTCCGCATGGGTCCGAACCGCGTGGGTCCCCTGGGGCTGCTGCAACCCATCGCCGACGGCATCAAACTGTTTTTCAAGGAAGATCTGACGGTTAGCCACGCTCACCGGTTTTATTTTACCCTGGCCCCCATCATCTCCCTGGTATCCGTCCTGATCTGTTTTGCCGTAGTGCCCTTTTCGGGAAGGTTCTATGTCGCCGATCTCTCCCTGGCGGTCCTTTACGTCATGGCGTTTTCGTCCCTCGGGGTTTACGGCGTCCTCTTGGGCGGGTGGTCGTCGAACAACAAGTATTCCCTCCTGGGCGGCTTACGGGGGGCGGCCCAAATGATCAGTTACGAGATCCCCCTGGCCCTCTCCCTGGTCGGAATTATCACTCTTGCCGGATCGCTCAGCCTCATGGACATCGTCAAGGCCCAGGAGGGTGTGTGGTTCATCGTGAAGCAGCCATTGGGCTTTCTCCTTTTTCTGATCGCCGTTTCGGCCGAGACGAACCGGACGCCCTTCGATCTCATCGAGTGTGAAAATGAACTCGTCGCCGGCTATCAGACGGAATATTCGTCCATGAAATTCGGACTCTTTTATATGGCCGAGTATGCCCACCTGCTCCTGGCGTCATGCCTCGTTACCCTGCTTTTCCTGGGGGGGTGGAACGGGCCGGTGCTTCCGGCCCTCTTATGGTTCGGGATCAAGCTGTTGCTGGTATTTTTTGTCTTCATATGGGTGCGGGCCACTTTCCCCCGGGTCCGCTATGATCAGTTGATGATGTTTTCCTGGAAGGTATTGACACCGCTGGCTTTCCTGAATCTCCTGGTTACCGCGGTTTTTGTAGTCTATCCGTTTTAAGGTTTGAATATGGTAAAAGCATTGCTGCGGGGGCTGTTTCTCACCCTCAGACATTTTTTCCGGAAGCCGGAGACGATCCCCTATCCCGAAGTCAAACGGGCCGTACCGGAACGATTTCGGGGCCGGCCGGTCCTGGTTTCCGGGGCGGACGGCAAGGCTCTCTGTGTCGCCTGTGGTCTTTGCGAGCGGGTTTGTCCGTCCCTCTGCATTACCGTGGTCCCGGAAGATGGGCGCAACGGCGTCCGGCGGTTGCACTCCTACACCCTTGATCTTAATCGCTGTTCCTTCTGCGGCCTCTGCGTAGAGGCCTGCCCGGTGGAGGCCATCCGGATGGGCCGGGATTATGAACTGGCGGTATATCGAAAAGAGGAGCTGATCATGGAAACCGAAGCTTTGCAACGTGAAACGGGCGGCCGTCCGTCCGCAGGTTCAGGGAGATGATAATGGAGACGGTCATATTTTGGATACTCTCCCCCTTGGCTGTCGCCGCGGCCCTGGCTGTAGTTTTCTTCAAAAGAGTGGTCAACGGCGTCATGTCCCTGCTGGCCTTCATGCTCACCCTGGCCGGGTTGTATGTCCTCATGGGGGCCCAACTGGTGGCCTTTTTCCAGGTGATCGTTTATGTAGGCGCCGTCCTGGTTCTTTTTGCCTTTGTCATCATGCTTTTGAATCTTAAGGATGCGCCGGTCCAACCCTTTACCTCCCCGGCGGAGGTAAAGGCGGCAATCCCGGCCGTACTGTTCGCCGTCGGCATTGCCGCCTTTACCTGGGTTGCCCTGCGGGAGGGGGCCTTTGTAAAGACGGCGGCCCAGCAACCCGCACCGGGGATCAGGCAGATTGCCCTCGATCTCTTCACCCGGCATCTGCTGGTCTTCGAGCTGACCTCCGTTATCCTCTTTGTTGCCGCCGTCGCCGCTATCGTTATCAGCAGAAAGGAGAAAGATCCCTCATGACCCTTTACCATTTCGTCGGACTCGGCATGGTCCTTTTCACTATCGGTGCGGCGGGATTCTTCATCCGGAACAATGCCGTCGTGCTCCTGCTCTGCATTGAAATCATGCTCAATGCGGTCAATCTCATCTTTGCATCTTTCGCCCGTTATCTCTACGGCACGGAGGGGCAGATATTCATCTTCATGATCATGACGATCGCCGCCGCCGAGGCGGCGGTGGGACTGGGAATCATCATCGCCCTGTACCGCAGCCATAAGACGCTCGATATGAGCCTCATCAAAGACTTGAAAGGATAATCCTCCATGATATCCGAATATCTGTGGCTACTGCTTGTCTTTCCGGCCCTGGGCGTCCTCGTGAACGGCCTTATTGGCAGTCGTTTCCGTGCGACGGCGGTCGCCGCCATCGCCGTCTCTTCCGTAGGTTTATCCTTTGCCGTAGCCCTCGGGTTTTTTTGGAAAATGACGACGGCGGCTCCTGCCGCCCGCATCGTCGCCACGACCCTCTACACCTGGCTTGCCGACGGGGCCCTCCAGATCCGCGTCGGCCTCCTCCTGGACCCCCTGTCCATGGTGATGGTCCTGGTGGTCCTGGGCATCGGGTTTTTGATCCATATTTACTCGGCAAGCTATATGAAGGGGGACGGTGGCTACCGGCGCTTCTTCGTATATCTCAATCTCTTTATCTTTTTCATGCTCCTTTTGGTCCTGGCGGACAATCTGGTCCTGACGTTTGTCGGCTGGGAGGGGGTGGGACTCTGCTCCTATCTGCTCATTGGATTCTGGCATCAGAAAAAGTCGGCCTGCGACGCCGGCCGCAAGGCCTTCATTGTCAACCGGATCGGTGATTTCGGTTTTATCCTGGGGATGCTGCTCATCATCGTGGTCTTTCAGACTGTGGATTACCGTGAGCTGGCAACCGTCGTCAGGGGTTCCCACGGCGTATCCCCGATCGTCATCGCCGTCATGGCCCTCCTCCTTTTCATGGGGGCCATGGGCAAGTCCGCCCAGTTTCCCCTCCATGTCTGGCTCCCCGATGCGATGGAGGGTCCCACGCCGGTTTCGGCCCTGATCCATGCCGCCACCATGGTCAACGCCGGGGTCTATCTCATGTGCCGGGTATCTCCCCTCCTGGCGCAGAGCCCGGAAGTGCTTCTCGCCATTGCCGCCGTGGGACTGATAACGGCGGTTTACGCCGCCCTTTCCGCCCTGGGGCAGACGGACATCAAGCGGGTCCTTGCCTATTCCACGGTGAGTCAGATCGGCTTCATGTTCGTGGCCGTGGGGAGCGGCATGTATGCCGCCGGGATATTTCATCTGGTGACTCACGGGATATTCAAGGGGCTTCTCTTCCTTGGCGCCGGGGCGGTGATCCACGCCCTGAACGGTGAGCAGGAAATGAGCCGCATGGGGGGCCTCTTCCGGGAGATCCCCGCGACGGCGGTAGCCTTCATCGCCGGGCTCCTGGCCCTGGCCGGCGTCTTTCCCCTGGCCGGGTTTTTCAGTAAGGATGCCATCCTTTGGGGCAGTTTCGAACACTTCGGGATGAATTTCTGGCTCGTCGCCTTTGCCGGCGCCCTCCTTACAGCGCTTTACTGCGGGAAACTCTTCGGCGTCTTCTTCGGCCGGAAAAGATATGCCGGACACCTGCACCTGCCCTCCCGGCTGATGGTGTGGCCCCTGGCGATTCTTGCGGCCGGGGCCCTGACCGCCGGGTTGCTGGGTTTCCCCATGTTTACGAAAGACACGGTCTTTGCCCGCTTCCTCGGGTTTCCCGTCGCGGCAATGACTGCCGATGCCGGGGCCTTGCATAATCTGGAGATAATCATGACGGTCCTCCAGGGGGCGGCCATCCTGGCGCTCCTGACGGCGGCCGTTTACATGTTTACCAAGAAGAGGGACCGGATGGCGGCCCTGGGCGCTGCCTTCCCGAAAACGGCGGCCCTTCTGGCCGGCGGGTTCGGGCTGGACAGAATCAACGACGTCCTTCTGGTTCGGCCCGTGAAGATCCTGGCGCGGTTCAGCGCCCGGATCATCGACAGCCGGATCATCGACGGCGCCGTGAACGGCGCGGGATATCTGACCATGTTTGCCGGGCGGCTCCTGGCTGGTCTACAGACGGGGGAACTCCGCCATTACGCCTACTCTGTCATTGCCGGGACCTTTCTTATCATCGGGACAGCCCTTTATTTTGCCGGACTATTATAAGGGTCTGTCACGAAATAAGGGTGACAAAATGGCGCTCAGATTTAGGTTATATTTGTCTCGGCTGATTGAGCCAAACTGCAGGCGTAGCAGCGCTACGTCGAGGATTTGGCGATTGAAGCCGGGGCAAAGATGGCCTGAAGATGAGATGCAAGGTGTTACATTTATTTCGTGACAGACCCTAAAGGAGATTTAAGCCAAGATGCTGTTTAATGCCGACATTCCCCTCTTAACGTTCATCGTCTTTCTGCCCCTGGCCGGCGCCTTGGGCGTCCTGGCAACGAGAAGTAGGCAATGGATTCAGGGGGTTGCCCTGATCGCAACACTGGCGACCTTCGTCCTGACGCTCCTGCCGCTTATGCAGTTTCACCCGGAACAGGCGGGCTTTCAATTTGTCGAGAAGGTTCCCTGGATTGCCGCCCTGGGGATCTCGTACCACCTGGGCATCGACGGCCTTTCCCTGTTCCTCCTGCCCCTGACGGGATTTCTCTCCGTCGCCGCCGTCCTCGTTTCCTGGAACAAGATCCACCTAAAGGAAAAGGCCTACTTCATCTCCTTTCTCGTTTTGGAAACGGGAATCCTCGGGGTATTCGCATCCTTGGACGCCGTTTTATTCTACATTTTCTGGGAGGCGATGCTGATTCCCATGTTCCTCATCATCGGGATCTGGGGCAGTGAAAACCGCCGCTACGCCGCCCTCAAGTTCATCATCTATACCATGGCGGGAAGCGTATTTCTTTTGATCGGTCTGATCCTGATGGCTTTTCTCAGCCAGCAGCTAGGCGGCGTCTTCAGCTTTGATATGGTTTCCTGGCTCACACTGAAGGTTCCGTCCCATTGGCAATACGGGATTTTTATCCTCTTTTTCGTGGCCTTTGCCGTCAAGGTCCCCCTTTTCCCCTTTCATACCTGGCTCCCCGACGCCCACGTGGAAGCCCCGACTGCGGGCAGCGTCATCCTCGCCGGCGTGCTTCTGAAAATGGGCATCTACGGTTTTTTGCGTTTCTGCCTGCCCCTCCTTCCCGAAGCGGCGTCATATTTCACCCCGGCGATCATTGCCCTCGGCGTAATCGGCGTCATTTACGGCGCTTTCGTGGCCTTTGCCCAGCATGATCTGAAGAAGCTGGTGGCTTATTCGAGCGTCAGCCACATGGGGCTCATCGTGGTAGGCGTCATGGCGGGGAACATGGCAGGGATGAAAGGGGGCATTATCCAGATGGTCAATCACGGTCTCAGCACGGGGGCGCTCTTTATCCTCGTCGGCGCCCTCTATGAGCGGCAAAAGACGCGGGACATGAACAAGCTGGGGGGGCTGGCGGCGCGGGTGCCGGTCCTGGCGACATTCTTCGTCATCATGACTCTGTCTTCCCTGGGCCTTCCCGGGCTCAACGGCTTTGTCGGCGAGTTTCTGCTCCTTTTGGGAGCATTCCGGTACCAATGGTGGATCGGCGCCCTGTCTGCAACAACCTTGATCCTGGGGGCAGTTTACATGCTCTGGATGGTGCAGCGGGTCTTTTTTGAAACGGACCGGTCGGGGCGCCCGGGCGCGGTGGCGGACTTATCCATGGGTGAGAAACTGGTCATGATCCCCCTGACGCTCCTCGTCTTCTTCATCGGCCTGTATCCTTCGTACCTCACGGACCGGGTCGAGACCATATCCCGGCAACTGATTTCCGGCCCGGCCATAAAGGCGGCTTGCCTCTCCGTGGTTGATAATCCCGTTCAACCCAATCTTGATCCTGTAAAGGTATTGGACCGATGAACATGATCCCTCAAGACGTTAATCTATACTGTTTGCTACCGGAGATCATTCTCCTGGCGGGGGCGACGGCCCTGCTTTTTATCCGGGGTATAGGCCGGGGTAAAGGCATTGTCCCCACTGCTGCCTTGACCGTTTTTGCCGCCCTGGCTGCCGTTTTCTATCTGTGGGATCAGGGGGCGGTTGGTTTCGGCGGCCTGATCGTAAAGGACAACAGCGCCCTCCTCTTCCAGGCGCTGATCCTGACGACGGCCCTCATCAGTTTCGTCCTGGCCCGGGACTTCCTGCCGGACCATAAAAACACCGGCGAATACTACAGCCTCCACCTCTTTTCCCTGATCGGCATGGGGATCATGACCTCCACGGGGGACCTCCTCGTCATTTTTCTGGGCATCGAAATCCTTTCCCTTTCCCTCTATGTCCTCGTCGGGTTCATGAAGGTCATCCGGGAGGGGATGGAAGGGGCCGTCAAATATTTTTTGCTGGGGAGCTTTGCCTCGGCCCTGTTTCTCCTGGGCCTTGCCCTCTCCTACGGCGCCACCGGAACGACCAACCTGGCGGCTTTTGCCGCTCCCTCAGCGGCCCCGGCGCTGCTCCTGGTGGGTGCGGCCTTGATGCTCGTCGGTCTCGGCTTCAAGATCGCCGCCGCCCCCTTCCACATGTGGGCCCCCGACGCCTATGAAGGGGCGCCGATCTGTGTCGCGGCATTTATGTCGGTGGCGCCGAAGATTGCCGTCTTTACCGTACTCCTCCGTTTCGGGATGGGGATTTCCGGGTCCGGCCAGTACCTAATCTCCGCGGCGGTTATCTTCATGTCCGTGGCCAGCATGGTGATCGGGAATTTTACCGCCCTCCGGCAATCCAGTGTCGTCCGTATGCTCGCCTATTCGGGGATTGCCCAGGCGGGCTATATCCTGATCGGGCTTTTGGCCATTCCGGAGGGCGGGGCGGGGGCCATCGCTTTTTACCTGATAGTCTATATTTTCATGAACATGGGGGCTTTCGCCTCCCTGGCCTACCTGTCGCGGCGGCAGGGCAAGGCGCTACGCATCGATGACCTGGCCGGCCTGGCGTCAAGGCATCCGTGGCATGCCTTTGCCCTGGCGGTCTTCATGATCTCCCTGGCGGGGATACCCCCGACGGGCGGTTTCTTTGCAAAATTCTACCTCTTCAAGGTCGGCATTGAAGCCGGTTACCTCAGCGTCGTCCTCATCGCCATTGTCGCCACGATCGTTTCCTTCTTTTATTACCTGCGGGTTGTAATGGTCATGTACATGACGGCGGAAGGGGAGGGGCTGGTGCCGATGCCTGCGGGCATGACCCTGATCGGTGTCATGATTGCGGCCATCGTCATCATGACATTCATCGCGGGCATCGTGCCCGATCAGTTCCTTCAGAGGGCGGTATCGGCATTTTCGGCAATAATCCCGAGGGTATGATCATCGCCCCGTGGCAATATATGATGTGCCTTGAATTCTTCCATGGCTAATTTTTACTCACTATCAGCAAGCTACACGATTAATTCTCGGTTATCAAGCAATCATTGGGCAATCATTGGGTTTTTATTCAATCATGCGAATTTCGCCGTATTCTATAGAGCTTTTACGGATATTCAACCCATGGCCCAGGATTGACGTTATTTTCCCATGTCCAATAGTTGAACTGCCCCTGCGGAATTCTGAACACGACAATAGTCGGGCTGTCCGGTCTTCCGGTCCCGATCTCTTTCAGCCAGGAAAATGTCTCATATAGACGGGTACGTATTGCCATGTCTTCAACGAACTCTATACGGCCTGAGATTCTTAAGATAGAGTCGATATATGGTGGCTTAGCAGGCTGGTGGAACGCTATTTCAACGTTAGGGTTCTTTTCAAGCTGTGATACAAGAGATTTGATCCGGGATGTGTAGAAATAAATCCCTGTTTCATCAGCAAGCCAGACAGTCATTGGACGGACATGTGGCTTATCCCCGATTGCTGTAGCAAGAAAGCCGTTGGGGTTTCTTTTCATGAAGTCGATACATTCTTGAAATGTCATCTTGTCTCCTTGCTAATCTTCTGACTTCATGCTCTGGCGCTACCTTATAGAGGGTATTCCTCAAACCCAGACAGGAACATGAAATGCAGAGTTATTTGTTAGCGGTAAAGATGATCACGCTCATAAGAACTGAAAATTACTCATTTGACGTCAAAACTTGTATGTTTCCTCCAACATGAAACAGCGACTGTTAAACTTGCTCTCCAAGTTGACCAGATTGGAAGGCCTCAATGGCGGATTTCACCGACCCTGTAGCGCCGAGAAAGATCCTCACATCAGCCCCTTTGAGCAAAGCCGCAGCCTTGCGTCCGATGTGCCCCGTGAGGACGCAATCCGGTTTTTCAGCGGCTACGAGATTCCCGGTAACCGTTTCACGGGTGACTCAATTCATGCCAGCAGTATTTTCCTTTGACTCGTACGATCCCGTGTCCATGTCATAGAACATGTAGTAACGGCAGCGGCTGAAGCGCGGGTCCACTAGATCATTCAGCCCAGGCCCTGTAGAGGAAACGGCAATTTTCATGGAAATGCCCCCTTTCATGCATGATGCCATATGGATTTGCGATAGCTTATTTTGTCGCAGATTCTCCAACGGGAAGCCATTTTTTGGAAATCTTGCCAAAGCTGCCATCCTTCTTCATTTCATCGAAGCTCTGGCGCCATTTATACACGATCTCATCGGGTGTTTCCTTGGAAAAGGCGATATAAAACTCATAGGTCTTAATGATGTAAGCCGGGACGATCTCATCCATACTGTAACCAGCATCCGTGAGGATTTCGGGAGCTGTCATGTCTGTGAAGGCACAGAGGTCCAATTTCCCTTCAACGAGGCCCTTCGCGTTATCTTTCGGCAGTTTTGAACTTTTCAGGTTTTTGAAGCCGAGGCCGGTCAGGAACTCCTTCGAAAACCAACCATCAACAACGCCGATTTTCCCAACTTTTTTAGCATCTTCCAGGCTGTTGAGGATGATACCGGAGCCCTTTTTAGCATAAAGAACATCACGGTAACTTCCAATGGGTCCTATCCATTTGAAGAGCATTTCCCGCTTGTCGGTACGGGTGGTGCTGAAGAGAACAACGTTCTTTTCTGTCAGGGCCAATTTGTAAGCGTCGTCCCAGGCCATCATCCTGATGTTGTCGGGATGATTCTGACGTTTGAGGATCTCCTGAACTACTTCCGTGGCGAAACCGGTCACGTGCCCGTCTTTCATAAACGTGATGGGGGGATAATTTTCCGTCACGAGTTGCAATGTCTGCATTTTCTTTGCTCCCCCACATCCCGACATCAAGAGGATGATTCCAAAAAAGGATGTAATCAAAAACCATTTTTTTGCCATTGTCGTCACCTTTCTTCTTCCGTGTATCATTGAGGCGAAGTTGGGATAGAAATACTGCTCTTACCCAACCGTTAACATATATGTCCTGCGTATCACAATGATGGATGAAAAGAACATCATTTATTGCAACCTGATTGCGATCATTGCCACTGGAAAGGTGAAGGGCGGAACCTTGTACCCAGAAAATAATCATTGAATAACCCAATATCCTATTTGGCAGAACGCACCGGGAGGACCCCGTAGTCGGATTCCATGGACTTGTTTACCCAGTAACGATCGCCATTGAGGCCGAAAGAGAAGGCGGCAGCTTAGTGACCGCGTATCTCCAATGCCCAAGGGCAACAGACAGATATCTGAATTAGTTTAGTTAAATGAACCTCCTGTACCTTGGTCATCGCCAGTTCCAGTTCATCTGTCGGTTTTTCCTTCGGTGACGGTAATACTTCAATTGTTGCAGCTGATGTATTTGATTTGCCATGAATAAGGAAGAATGATTTCCAGCCTAAAGGTTGTTTCGGTATGATGGATATTATCTTTTAACGGTCGTTGTAAACCTCAAACTCATAAAGCCAGCCATGCTCAATATCGCAGTTATTGAAGGCAAAACGCACCTTCGCAGCATTGATCCGGGCAAAAACTATTTCCATGGGGGTTGACCAGGAATCCCACCAGTCTTGGGGCTGCGCAGTCTTATACTTAAGATAATCTTTGCAGTTGTCTGAGGAGAGTGCATCCATCCACATTTGTCCGTTCCAGTATTGAACTTTGCAAGCATTCGGCACATGCTCCCGTCCATGATGCCAAAGTACAACCCGATTAAAATTCTTTGTTACCCCGAAATCTATAGTCGCCTGCCGCCATCCGCAGACCTGCTCAGCCCAACTCTTTTGCCCGCCTGTAAAGGCAAGGCCACGAGCCCATTCACTTTGGTATGTCCGAATGCCGTCTACTATTTGCCATTGTCGACTGCCGCCACCCCACCCGGAATCAGATTCCATTGGGGATGGGAACCGGGACATGGCTGCGTTTTGGGCGGTATTACCGGGATCGCTGGTTACAGAATTGGTCAAGACATGTGCGAATCCACCTGGTGCTTTGTCCGTTTTTCGCTCCTCTCCTCCAGTATACGATGATTCATGATATTCTTGCCCGGCTTTTGGGGGATTAAAATAAAAATCTCCGGATAATGAAGATAACTCCCAAGGTATTTGTTTCCCTCCAGATTCCGCATCCAATGTTTGGCGAACCTTCTTGAATACGCCTTCTATGGGTAAGCCCGGCTGTTTCATATATTGGAGAAGAGACTTAGTATATGGGCTGTTCCGGCCTTCACCATCCCGTGCTAAATCCCCCGGTGATGTCGCGTAAGAAATAAAAGAGCCTTTAGGAACATGACCAATAATGGCCAGTCCTCTACTTTCGCTGCGGAAGCTTCTGGCAAAGGGATTATTACGACAAGCATCAAGGATCACAATATTCAATCCATTGTTTGCATGAGCCATTTCTGAAAGAACCCGACCGGCGTCAATAGCCTCGTAGCGGACATCTTCTTCTTTTTCAATATTGGCTCCTACAGGAATGAGGTAATTGACGCCGCTAACTTGAATACCATGGCCTGCAAAATAAAAAAGTCCAACATCACTTTTGGAAAGCTTCCTACCAAACTCGCGAATGGACGAATCCATATCTCTGAGCCGTACGTTGGTCTTGAGAATGACATTGAAACCCAAACGTTTCAGCGCTGAAGCCATGTCCGTGGCGTCATTGACAGGATTTTTCAGGGAACCGTTGCTATATGAACCATTGCCGATAACTAGGGCTGTACGCTGTTCCATTGCTGCCAGCAATGAATAAGGATTAGACAGGGAAAATATAGTCAGGACAAGGACGATTTTTAAAGGCATGGTTTGCATAGAAATACCCCACTATTCAACAACTCGGCATTTCTTATACTTCATCAGCCATCAAATGACAATTTTATGTTGCTTTCTGGTTGAACAGTTGTATGAAAGTGGGAAAACAGGTGTACTTGCTTAATATTATTACAGACCGAGGAGAATCTGGAGGCGATCTTCAACTTCCTCCATCGTTTCTATGTTAACAGCCCCCAAAGGCTGACCAGACGTTCTGTGGAGATGGATCGGAGGTCCTCAAACTTCACGAAACTTGGTTCCTTAAGGGGGGGCCGGCCTCCGGCGGCGCGATCGCCACATGAGAACGAACGCCCTTGGCCCTGGTCGTGACGGGAAGGACAATGACAAGACCGGCGGGACTGTTATTGAAGTAATCAACGGAGATTGCCTGGTGGTTGAGGGAGTTCATTTTTCTTATCATCACATCAGGCATGTGATACGGTATACAAAAATATTAGTGCAGCGGTTGTCTTCCATGAGCCTCAAGTCCAACAATCTCCTTTACGAAGTTAATGACAAAACGCCACTGTGGCTGGCCCTCATTATGGGGATGCAGCATGTGATGCTGATCTACAGTGAGATCTCGCTGCTGCCGGTGATCATCGGCAGGCACGCCGGCGCTCCCATGGAACACATTCTCTTTGCCTCTTGCGCCGCCGGGGTCGCCGCTGGCGTCACTACCCTGATCCAGGTTGTGCGGTTTGGACCGTTTGGCGCCGGTTATTCTTTGTTCATGGGCAGTTCTGCCGCCTATCTGGCCGGCAGCATAGCGACAGTCAAAGCCGGCGGATTTCCCCTGCTGGCCACGCTGAGCATCCTCGTGGCCCCCATTGAGATCCTGATGGCCTATTTCCTGCGCCATTTACGTCATATTGTCACGCCTACCGTGGGCGGGGCGATCCTCCTGCTTGTCGTCCTCAGTCTGGTGCCGGTAAGCATCCATGAATGGGTGGGAGAAAAAGGGAGCCTCTTCTACAATTCCTGGGAAAACCTGCTTACCGGGCTCGCCGCCGTTGGCATCCTCCTGGGACTATCCCTCTTCGGCAACAGGGTCCTGAGGCTCTGGTGCCCCCTGATCGGCATGGCCGGCGGCCTTGGCACCGCCTGGGTGCTGGGGCAGTTCCAATTCCATGATCTCCTGGCACACCCCTGGCTGGGGACATTCCCCGGCGCCTGGCCGGGCTTGACATTTGATCTGAATATTGACTATTTATCACTATTTACCGCCCTGGCCGTCCTGACTGTCATCAATGGCGTCCAGGCCATCGGCAACAGCATGGCGGTGCAGCAAGTATCTCATCGCGAACCCCGTCCCATCAATTACAACGTCATTCAGAGAACCATGTACGGCGATGCTATAGGGAATGTCATCACCGGTTTTATGGGGACCATCCCCAACGAGACCTACTCGGAAAACATCTCCGTACAAAAAATCACCGGTGTGGCCAGCCGCGCTGTCGGCGTCTGTGGTGCGATCATGCTCATCGCCCTGCCCTTTTCCCCGAAGATGAGCATGGCCTTGGTCAACCTGCCTTCTCCCGTCTTCGGCGGCTTTCTTATGGGACTGGCGGCCATGATGCTGCCCTCGGGCCTGGAGCTGGTTTTTTCCCGGGGCATAACCCATCGCTCGGGCCTGCTTCTCGGTATATCCTTATGCGTCGGCATGGCTGCGGAATCGGGAAAGTTCTTTCCCGATCTCTTTCCCATCTCCCTGAGCGTTTTTTTGAATAGCGGCGTCGCCGCCGGAGGTCTGACGGCGGTCATCCTGAGCCTCCTCTTTTACCTGACGGAAAGGCGCGGTTATACGACCAGCGTCCCGGCCGGGCTGGACAATCTGCCGGTCCTGGCGGATCACATTAGCCAGGTGGGCGAAAAGCTCGATCTCCCGCAGGAACAGATCCAGCGCCTCCAGTTGGCCTGTGAGGAAATCTTTGTTCACATTACCGGTCCGGGGGGAGGCGAGGGTGAAAACGCACTGGCTTTACGGATTAATCTTCACGAAGAAGAACTGCGGGTGGAGATGATTTATGGCAAGCGCCTGGCCAATCTGGAGGATATCAAGATGCCGGACAATCTTATGGCCGCCGCTGAACCGGAACTGGACCGGTTGGGGCTGGCCCTGTTCAGAAACGTCGTCCACAACCTCCACCAGGCGGTGATCTCCGGGACGACCTATATCTGGTTCAAGATGGAATGATGCCATTCCGTTCCTAAATCAAAGCGCTATCTTCGTTGGCATCGTCATCGGCTCCTCGACGTATGAACAATACGCCTCCGTCGCCTCTTTTTCGCCGCCTTGATTTCATCTTTGATTTAGAAACGGAATCAAAGCGGATTAAAATCTCTTTCTCTTCTTATTCGCGAAGGAGAAATCTCTGGATTTGGAAAATCCCTTATTTCCTTTTTCTTTATTGTATTTTCGGTCGGCATACTCGATATGGACCCGGCGGCCTTTGAAGCCCACTTTTTTAAATGCCGCAATCAGCGGCGCCGCCTGCCCCGCATCGGTTTCAAAGAAAGAGCAGCTTTTCATGACATCAACATTTATAATGCGAAGATCCGCTATTTTTGCCGTTTCTACCAGATATGTTTTGATGCTTTTCGGCGTGAATCTCTCCATGAGCCCCATATTGACGAACAGACGGGCGACGCCGGAGCCGCCTTCTCTTTTCTTCAATTCAACATTGATGTCGGGAGCATCCCGGTAATAGTTTAAAAAGCGGTTAAACTCGGCAGAGACAAAGCGCTGGATGATTTCTTCCTTACTGATTCCTTGCAGCTGTTCATAGATCGCCGGCAAAAAGGCTTCGATTTCCTGATGCTGAATCTCGGTATTCTTCATCTTATCGACGAGGTGATAGAGTTGTTTTTCGCAGACTTCACCGCCCGTAGGAATTTTTATGGCCGCAAATTTCTTTCCTAATTGTTTTTCAATCTGCCTGATCTTGAAAATTTCCTTCAAATTGACAATAACAATGGAAATGCCCGATTTGCCGGCCCTGCCCGTGCGTCCGCTCCGGTGGGTATAGTATTCAATATCGTCGGGGAGGTTATAGTTGATGATATGGGTTAAGTCCGTCACATCTATTCCTCTGGCCGCAACATCGGTTGCCACGAGCATTTGCAGATTTCTGCTCCGGAAGCGGTTCATGACGCTGTCCCGCTGGGGCTGAGAAAGATCGCCGTGCAGGGAGTCGGCGTTATAGCCGTCTTTGATGAGGGCATCGGCAATTTCCTGGGTTTCAATCTTTGTCCGGCAAAAAATGATCGCATATATATCGGGATAATAATCGGCGATCCTTTTCAAGGCGATATATCGGTCCTTGGCATGGACGACATAGTACTGATGGTGAACATTTTCCGCTCCCGTATTTTTGGCGCCCACGGTAATTGCCACGGGGTTGTTCATATAGCTATGGGCGATACCTTCAATTTCCTTGGCCATGGTCGCTGAAAAGAGCAAAACCCTTTTACTGGCTGGAGTCCCGGACAATATGGCGTTCAAGTCTTCCTTAAATCCCATGTTCAGCATTTCATCCGCCTCATCCAGGACCAGCCAGCTGATGGCGGAAACATCAACCTTTCTCCGCTTCAACATATCAAGCATTCTGCCGGGGGTGGCCACAACTATCTGTGCACCCGCGGAAATCTGTCTTATCTGGGTCAAAATACTGGCGCCCCCATAGATGGGCACAATATTCAAACCGTCCACATGCTTGGCAAAGTGGCTCAAATCGTCGGTGATCTGCATGCAAAGCTCCCGGGTGGGGGCCAGGATCAGGGCCTGTGTTTTCGATGAAGATGGATCGACCTTTTGAATGATGGGTATCCCGAATGCGGCCGTCTTACCTGTTCCCGTATGAGCCAAGGCGACGAGGTCCCTCGTCTCCTGCAATAGAAAAGGGATCACCTCTTCCTGAACGGGCATGGGCGTTTCGAATCCCATTTCCGTGATTGCCTTTAAAATTCTTTTGTCGATGCGTAATTCTTTAAATGTCATTGCCTTTTTTTCCGATCGTTTATTGGTTTCAGGAGAGTGCAGTAACGATAATGCAGGAGTCAACCCGGATACTACGGGGGTGCACAGGACAGATATATGGACTCACCAAGTTCTTCCTCATACACTTAGTCAACGGGGAAAGCAAATCTTTATCCATATTCGCCTGACAACCATGCCCGAGGTGGGCACAATGAAGTATGAAAATTCCCCCATCCCCCCTATGTCAAAGGGGGGGATGGGGGAATTTTCATATAAACGGAAAGTCTTTTGTCTTGACGGGCAACGACAATATTTCCTATACTCGGCATAGAAATGAGAAAGCATGATCATGCGAGGAGATATTCCTGCAAATAAGGCGCTGCGTTTGCCAAAACTGGTCGAGACCGATCCGCGCGGTCCGCAGCTACTTCGCAGCCTGACCGCTTATACCCAGCCTTTGTGGCAGAAGAGCGAGCTTGACGTACCCGTGGCCAGGATGAATATCGAACTGACGGAGGCCTTGCGAAAAGCAGACGGTGCCGGACAATTGATCCGTGGCCTGGAGGGTACGGAACGATCGCTGGCAGCCGAGGAGCGGGGATTGCGGATGGCAGACCGGCAAATAGGTGTGACGCGGGGGGTACGCGTCTCCCGGTTGCTCCTCCTGGCAAACGACGGAGCCGAGCGCTTTTACCGGAACGTCGAGACAATGCTCCATCGTCACGGGCCCCGGGTTTTGGCGGTGCTTCTTGACATAGATGCCGGCGGGTTAGGAGAACTGCTGTTCGGTTCCGGCAGCATTGCCCGCTTGGTGATGTTGGAGCACAAGCAGGCTGTCGGTTCGGTACTCCTGGCGATGGCCGGGGATATATGTCAAGCACCACCTGCCGGTTAAACCCATCCTCACGCCAGAAAAATGAGACTAACGCTTTATGAATTATTATTTACAAATAAGCTCTATATTTCAAGGGTATACTCATGAATGGAAATAACCGATCAAACATTAAATCTGGAGTGCATGTGAAGATCGTCCAGAAGCAGGACCAACAAAGCGGTAAACTTTCTGAAGGCATCGTCAAGGATGTTCTCACGAAATCACCCACTCACCCCCACGGGATCAAGGTGCGCCTGCAAAGCGGCATTGTCGGTAGAGTCAAAGAAATTATGGATGCCTGAAAATTGAAAATATATGTCGATGCGGACGGATTTCCCAGTGCGGTCAAAGGGCTGCTGACCAGGGCCGCCATACGCTTGCATGTGCCCCTGGTTTTTGTGGCCAATAAAAAGTTGAAATATGAATCATCAGTCATTATTTCAAGCATCATCGTCCCCGAAGGGCCTGATATTGCCGACGATCGCATCGTTGAATTGGCGCAGCCGGGAGATTTGGTGATTACGGCCGATATTCCCCTTGCCGATCGGGTGATTGCCAAGGGTGCCTTCGCCCTTGACTATCGGGGGAAGCTCTATACGGAGGACAACATCAAGGACCGTCTGGCGTTGCGCGACCTCCTGTATGAGCTGAGAGACGGCGGCATGATGACGGGCGGTCCATCAATGTTCAGTAAAAAGGACTGCCATACCTTTGCCAACCAGCTCGACAGCTTTTTGATGAGACAATTGAAAAGCGAGAGCTCTCAAAAGTGACGTTCTCGTAAAACGTTGGTTCCTGCCGCCATGGATCATTAAACTCCGCGATTATTGCAGCATAATTATCGTTATCCTATGAACTGGCAGAGAAAAATGTCCAAGAAAACTTGACACGGACAGTATTACTAAGTAATATGTTGAGACAGTCTCGCAGGAGTGCATCCATGAAAAAGAAAGAAGGAATCGTCACCTTCAAGGTCAATGGTGACATGTTAGAGGTCATCAAAAACATACCCAATCGCTCGGAGTTCATCCGGGCGGCGATCATGACGGCCCTTGAGAGCGCCTGCCCCCTTTGTAACGGTACAGGCCTCCTGACGCCAAAGCAAAAGGAGCACTGGGAGAGCTTTGCCCGGAATCACGCCGTCAAACGCTGTGAGGATTGCGATGAGCTCTTCATCGAATGCGCCAAAGCAGACGATAAATTATGAGGTCCTATTTTCAGATGAAAGCTCCCGTTTCTTATGTGATTTTGGTTATCATGCTGGTTTTTTCCCAACCGGTCTGGGGGCAGGGTGAAAAGGATAAAATTCCCATATTTGTGAGCATTCTTCCCCAGGCCTATTTTCTCGAACGCATTGGCGGGTCACATGTGGATATCGAGGTTCTCATCGGGGCCGGGCAATCGCCGCACAGCTACGAACCGACGCCCAAACAGATGGCAAAACTCGCGACGGCAAGGGCCTTTTTCAGCATCGGGGCGCCCGTGGAAAAGGGCGTTTTGAGAAAAATCAGGCAGTCCCATAAGCAGCTCCTAATCGTGGAGACCCAGCAGGGAATAACTTACCGCTATCTTGCCGGCCATGATCACGAACATGGCGACAGCCACGGTAAAGACCATAAAACCGAGGGCCGCGTAACATATGCCCCCGCAAAAGCAGGCCCAAAAACGCCGGACCCCCATATCTGGATGGCGCCGAAACTCGTCAAGATTCAGGCCCGGAATATCTGTAACGCCCTGAGCCGTCTGGATGCCGTCCATAAACAGGAATATGCGGCAAATTTACGTTCCTTCGAGGCGGATCTGGACCGGACGGATGCCAGGATTTCCAATGCCCTTGCCCCGCTCAAAGGGAGGAAGATGTATGTCTTTCACCCCGCCTTCGGATATTTCGCCGACGCTTACGGCCTCACTCAGGTCCCCATCGAAATAGAAGGCAAGGAACCGGGGGCCCGGCAATTGGCGAAGCTCATCGATCGGGCGAAGAAAGACGGGGTCAAGGTCATGTTTGTGCAGCCGCAGTTCTCGGCAAAGAGCGCCGAGGCGGTGTCGAGAGCCATCGGAGGCGTCGTGGTTCCCATCGATCCCCTGGCCAGGGACTATCTGGCCAATCTTGACCGTATCGCCGCAGCCGTCGAACGGGGGCTCCGTTGAAAAAGAGATGAAGCAAAATACCCTGGTCAACTTTCAGAATGTCAGCTTTTCCTATGACGGGGCGCCCGTTCTGGATGATGTCAGTTTTACGATTCGGGAGCGGACCTTCATCTCCATTGTCGGTCCCAATGCCGGCGGGAAGACGACGCTGCTGAAGCTGATGCTGGGGCTGCTCAAACCTTCCCGGGGAACCATAGAGATCTTCGGAGAGCCTCCCGAAAAGGCACGCCCCCGGATCGGCTATATGCCCCAATACGTTCAGTTTGACCCCAACTTTCCCGTGACCGTTTTAGACGTCGTCCTCATGGGCCGTCTCGGCAACGGTGTGCGCATAGGCCCTTACAGGAAAACCGATAAGGCGATCGCCATGGACGCCTTGCATAAACTGGAGATGGACAAGGTTAGGAACCGACCCTTCATGGCCCTGTCCGGGGGGCAACGCCAGCGGGTGCTCATAGCCCGCGCCCTGACCGCGGAACCGGAACTGCTCCTGCTGGACGAACCGACGGCCAATGTGGACATGGCTGTGGAAACGGAGCTTTTTGAACTTCTCAACACCATGAGCGAAACCATAACGGTTGCCGTCGTCAGCCACGACCTGGGATTTGTTTCCAAGTATGTGCAGAGCGTGGTGTGCGTGAATCGCCGGGTGATGATGCATCCCACCACCGCTGTTACGGGGGAGCTGATCAGCGCCCTCTATGGAGCGGACGTCCGCATGGTGCGCCATGATCACGGGGTTTAGGGGGGCATAAGGATAAAATGGACGCCTTTCTTACGGATCTGCCACGGTATCCCTTTCTCCAGTATGCCCTGCTTACGGGTTTGCTGGTGAGCGTCGCCTGCGGGATCATCGGCAGCTATGTAGTCACCAGGCGCATCACCTACATCGCCGGGAGTATCGCCCACACCGTCCTGGGAGGTCTCGGCGCCGCCCGCTATTGCCAGACGGTCTATCACTGGGAGTGGTTTCACCCCCTCTACGGCGCGGTCCTGGCGGCCCTCGTTTCGGCGGTGATCATCGGTCTGGTGAGCATGCGGGCGCGGCAGCGTGAGGATACGGTTATCGGCGCCCTGTGGGCCGTCGGCATGGCCGCCGGCATCCTCTTCATCTTCAAGACCCCCGGCTATAACGAAGATCTCATGAGCTATCTCTTCGGGAGCATCCTCATGGTCTCCCCCCAGGACCTCTGGATGATCGCCGGTCTCGACATCCTGGTCGTGATCGTTGGCGTCCTTTTCTACAACCAGTTCCTCGCCCTGTGTTTCGATGAGGAATTCGCCCGTCTCCGAGGCGTTCATGTTGAATTTTATTACCTGTTGCTTCTGGGCCTCACGGCCCTGACCGTAGTTCTTCTCGTCACCGTCGTCGGCATCGTCATGGTCATCGCCCTTCTCACCCTGCCTGCCGCCGTGGCCGGCGAGCTGACGAAAAGGTTATGGCACATGATGGCCCTCTCCACGGTGCTGACCGCCCTTTTCACCACGGCCGGCCTCGCAGTGAGCTATGGACCGGATCTCCCCGCCGGGGCGACTACCATCATCATCGCCGGAATGGCATATCTCCTCGTGGTGACCGGATCAAAGCTCTTCCGGTTCCGTCGTTAACCATATCCTCTCCTTGCGCTAAATCCCTTTAATATTGTCACCCATGCCATCAAAATAGGGTTGACAATGGACGTCCTATTTGTTAGATCGGCCCCTCTGTTCGGAACAGGAAATGGATATGGAAATGATAAAGGAGTTTAGCCTTGGCAAAGATGAGACTTGATACGGAAACCGGGACGCAGTTGGAAGCGGATGACCTGAAATATATCTGGCATCCCTTTACGCAGATGCAGGAATATGGTCGGGAGACGCCTCTCGTTATCGCCGCCGGAGAAGGATGCCTACTCCGGGATATTTACGGTAATGAATATATTGACGGTGTTGCTTCCCTCTGGACCAATGTACACGGCCACCGGAAAAAGGAGCTGGATGCCGCCCTCATGGAGCAACTGGGCATGATCGCCCATTCCACCCTGCTCGGGCTCTCCAGCATCCCCGCCATCGGGTGCGCGAAAAAACTCATTGAGATCGCCCCGCAGGGTTTGACCAGGGTCTTCTATTCGGACGACGGTTCGACATCCGTCGAGATCGCCGTCAAGATGGCCTTTCAATACCACCAGCAGGCAAGCCAGGGCGATCCCCGGAAAACCAAATTCATTACCCTCAAAAACGCCTACCACGGCGACACGATCGGCTCCGTGAGCGTGGGGGGGATCGATCTTTTTCACGCCGCCTACAAGCCACTCCTCTTTCCTACGATTCAGGTGGAGTCCCCCCACTGTTACCGCTGTCCCTTCGGGAAAGACCGTCAAAGCTGCGACTACGAGTGTATCCATAATCTGGAAGAGACCATAATCAGGCATGCCCCCGAGACGGCCGCCTTTATCATCGAACCCCTTGTCCAGGGCGCCGCGGGCATTCTGCTCCAGCCCCCCGGTTATCTGAAGAGGGTGAGGGAGCTGTGCACGGAACATAAGATCTTCATGATTGCCGATGAAGTGGCCGTTGGGTTCGGCAAAACCGGCAAGATGTTTGCCTGCGATCAGGAGGGCATCACCCCGGACATCATGGCTGTTGCCAAAGGGATTGCCGGGGGATACCTGCCTCTGGCCGCCACCCTCGCAACGGAAGAGGTATATGAAGGGTTTCTGGGTAAATTCGAGGAGTTCAAGACCTTTTTCCATGGCCATACCTTTACCGGCAATCCCCTGGCCTGTGCTGTTGCCCTCGCCAGTATGGAGCTTTTTGAAAAGGAAGGAATCCTGGATAGCCTTCAGGAAAAGATTGCCTGTTTCACCCGGGCGCTCGAACCTTTCGCTTCCCTGCCCCATGTGGGTGAGGTCCGTCAGCGGGGGATTATGGTGGGGATTGAGCTCGTGGCGGACAAGGAAACTAAGGCTTCCTATGCCCCCCAGGAGCGGATCGGCCACCAGGTGATCAAGGAGGCGCGGAAGCATGGCGTGATCATCCGTCCTCTCGGCGATGTCATCGTCCTGATGCCGCCCCTTTCCATTACGGCGGATCAGCTGGACCGGCTTTGTGCGGCTACTTTCCAGTCTATACGGATGGTTACGGAAGGGCTGACCCAGTCATGACCTCAACGTCACCCGGCAATAAGGATGTGTTCGCAGGGACGATCTTCTTTGACCCCGCCGACGGGATCTATGCCGACCATTTCCCGGGGAATCCCGTCGTTCCGGGCAGCCTGATCGTTCATGCCTTTATCGAGGCGGCGGAAAGATTCGGTTTGGACTTCCCCTGCCGTCAACTGGAGAATTTCAGTTTTCGGGAATTCCTGATCCCCGGCGAATATCCCTTCAGCCTGGAGGTTCTTGCGGACCGGATTGTCTGCCGCCTGTACGAAGGAAGTAAAACCATGGTTACGGGAATAATCAATAAATGATCCTTAATTTTCAAGGTAAAAAAGCCCTTGTTTTGGGTGGCAGTTGCGATCTGGCCCTTACCCTGGCCGCCGCCATGATGGCAGCGGGAATATTTCCCCTCCTGACCTTCCGCAGTGAAGAAGGCAGAGAAAAGATCGCCGCCCGTCTAACGCCTTTAGGGGGAAAATATGGCGCCGCTTATCTCGATTTCGGCGATCGCGATTCCCTTGCCTCCCTCCTTGCCCAAGGGGGCGACGAGATAGATTTTGTTGTCGATTTTGCCCAGGGGGATTTTGAGGGTTACATTGCTGCCGCCGATGAGGCGCGGGTTTATCAATATTTCAACGATAATGTCTCCTTTCGGGCGGAGCTGTTAAAAAAGGTTGCGCGGATCATGCTGAAACGGGGGAAGGGGCGATTTGTCTTCATCTCTTCCGTCGCCGCCGGGAGAACCAACCCCGGTCAGGGGTTCTACGCCGCAGCGAAATTGGCTTCCGAGGCCCTTTACAGAAATCTCGGTCTTGAGCTGGGGAAAAAGGGTATCACTGCGGTTACCCTGCGCCCCGGCTATATTAGGGCGGGACGGGGGAAGGCTTACCTGGAGGCTCACGGGGAGGAGGCGTTGCGCCTGGTACCCACGAGGAGATTCCTTACGGAGGGCGAAGTGGCGGATACAATACTCTTTCTTCTTTCCGGGAGTGCCGCGGGCTTCAACGCCACGGAATTGACCATGGACAGCGGTATGACGGCCTGCAAATAATCTTTAGGAAACTAAAATGGATGTCTTAAAAGAAATCACGATAATACTGGCAGAGATCCTTGATATGGAAGGACTCGAAATCACACCTGAAACTTATCTGATAAGGGAATTGGGGGCGGAGTCTATAGACCTGCTTGAGCTTTCGGTAGCGATTAATTCCAGGTTTAATATTGAAGTCAATGACGACGAACTCTTTCTCCGCACCCTGAGGATCCATCTCCGCGCGGCGGAGATGGATGGAAAAGACGCCGCCGGTTATCTGGCGGAAAAATATCCCGCCCTCACTGTCTCCCGGGTAGCGGAAATCCTGGCGGATATGGGGGGAGGACCGGTTCTCCGGATGAAGGATATCATCAGCTACATCACCTGGCATGGGAAAAATTAAAAGTATGCCTGATCTTGATAATTTACTAGCTGGCCGGCGAAGTATCAGAAGATACACTACGGCCAGTGCCCCCGAAGCCTGCCTGGAGAGCATGGTCCAGGCGGCGATTTGGGCTCCTTCCCCCCGGAACAGCCAGCCCGTAAGGTTTATCCGTATTGAGTCTCCCAAAATAAGAAAGCGCCTTCAAGAAGCAATGCTCAGCGGCAGGGAGCGGCTATTAAATAAAGCCGTTTCTTGTAACCATCCCAAGCGGCTGAGGAATTGGATTAACGCCTACTGGCGCTATTCGGAGTTCATTTTCCGTGCCCCCGTCCTCTTCGCCGTCGGCACAATTACCCCGGAGGGGAGCTTGTCCAGTCATCTTTTCCAGGCGGGAATCATTGCCAGAGACAAAAGAGACGATACGGATCTAGACATATCCATCGGTCTTGCCCTGCAAGGATTTCTCCTCAAAGGTAGGGAGCTTGGCTTGGGGACTTGTGTTCTCACGGCGCCCTTAGCCTTTATTGAGGATGTGGGCAGTATCTTTGGGACAAAGGAAATCGTGATTAAGTGTTTTGTCACCGTCGGCTTCCCTGATGAAAGCCCGGCCGGCCCGGAGAGAACGCCTGTCACCGATATTTACCTCAGGATCTGATCATGGCAAGAAGGGTCGTAATAACCTCCGTAAGCGTTGTATCTTCCTTGGGAGCGAGTTCCCCGGAGATCATGGCTAGTATCCGGCAGGACAGGACGGCCTTTGCAAGACCACCGTTTGATGAAGATATCGCTGTCTGTCCGGTAAGCAAATTCGATGTGAGAAATTATACCGGGCCCTGCAAGGAGCGGCGCTATCTGAACCGGGGCGCACAGTTTAGCGTGGCTGCCGCCCTTGGGGCTGTTAAAAATTCCGGCATCAATCAGGATTCACTAAAGAAGGCCGGTCTTTTCGTCGGTGCCGGACCGAATCTCGATATCGGGAGTGAGTTTCCGGATATCCGGGGTGGCGCGATGGACAGGCAAGATCTGATGGCCCTGTGGATCCTCAGGTTTCTACCGAACACAGCCGCTGCCGTCACAGCCGACCTGTTGGGCATCCACGGTGAAAATCTTACCGTCGGCGGCGCCTGTGCCGCGTCCTTGCAGGCCATGGGCGAGGCATTCCGCAAGATTAAAGACGGGTATCTCGACGTTGCCCTGACCGGCGGCGGTGACTCGCGCCTCCATCCCGGCGGTATCCTGGCCTATAAAAAAGCCCAGGCTCTTTCCCGCCACGCCGGCGCCCCCGACGGTGCGAGCCGTCCTTTTGATGAAGAGAGAGCCGGTTTTGTCCCCGGTGAAGGAGGGGCTTTCTTCCTCCTCGAAGAACTGGAACACGCCTGGCGTCGGGACGGTCGTATCCATGGGGAGATTTGCGGTTTCGGCAGCACCTTCGGCGGCGGCGGACTGACGGCCCCCGATCCGAAGGGAAAGCACGAAGAAGAAGCGGTTCGTAAGGCCATGGCCGAAGCGTCCCTGGAGCCGTCACAAATAGATGTCGTTTCCGCCCACGGTACGGGGACACAGCTCAACGACCACATGGAAGCAGCTCTTATCGAGCGCATCTTCGGTACCGTCAACACCGTGCGGTTACCCGGGGGCGGCGACAAACCATCCGTCATCGCCCTCAAATCATGGATCGGACACATCGCTGCCGCCTGCGGGGCCGTAGAGCTGGCCATCGCCCTGGCCTGCCTGGAGGATAATTACCTGCCTCCGATTAGAAATCTGCACAAGCCCTGCCGTCCCGATATCAATTTGGTCCGGGAAGGGATAAGTTGCTCGCCTCGGACACTGCTCATGGAAAACTTCGGTTTCGGCGGCCAGAACTGCGCCCTCGTGGTAAAATATGGAGAGCCAGGGTGAGCATAACCATCAACATCAACACCGGGCTTTCCGGCTTCGTCCTCCTGGACCGGATTGAGGAGACAGCGGCGGGTAACATTGCCGGGAGCAGGCATTTTGTTTCCCCGCCATCCCTTGCCCTGGCCATTGAGAGTCTTGCCCAATTGGGGGCTTATCATGTGCGCTATCTCACCAATTTTGAGAAACACGCCTTTCTCCTGAAGATCAAGAGTTGTCGCCTGCCGGCAAGCACAATACCGGCGGGATTCTACACCCTCTCCGGAGAGCTGCGGGGCCGCAGCGCCTCCGCCTTTACCCATCTCCTGCGGGTTAAATTGGCGGGTGAAACCATCATGGAAGGTGTTTTTTTATTTGCCGTGGTGGATTATGATTCCACCTTCAGAAAGGAAATCCTGGAGAGGCATTACCGGAGGGTTTTTTCATGTTTGCAGAAAGATATCGGAATAGACTGCTGAGCCAAAAGCAGGCCGGACTTTATCGTCTGCCGCCGGAAGTGGCGGGAAAAGAGGGGAAGCACCTTCTATTCGATGGCCGGAAGGTATTGAATTTCGCCTCCAACGATTACCTGGGCCTCAGTACCTCGGACGAACTCCGCCGTCTGGTGTCGGAAAACTTTCGGCGCTACGGCGCCTCTTCCTCATCCTCACGACTTGTTTCCGGAAACTATGCCGTGATAAACCAGGCGGAAAGGGCATATGCCGACTTCTTCGGTTACGAAGAGGCCCTCTTTTTCCCGAGTGGTTATCAGGCAAATCTTGGCGTCTTATCCACGCTCTTCGAAAAAGGCGATACGATAATCTTCGACAAGCACATCCATGCAAGCAGCGTCAAGGGGATGGTCCTGAGCGGAGCTGAATTTCAGGGCTACAACCACAACTCCATGGTCCATCTCCGGAAGAGACTGGAAAAGGGGAGGGTGAGTGGTGCCGCCGTACTCACGGAATCTCTCTTCAGCATGGACGGAGATTTTCTGGATGTCCACGGTTTTGGAGACCTCAAGCGGGAATACGGATTCTTCAGCATTATCGATGAGGCCCATGCCTTCGGCGCCTTGGGCGACAAGGGTAGGGGCCTGGGCGGGGGTGTCGCCGATGTTGCCGTCGGGACCTTCGGCAAGGCGTTCGGCCTCTTCGGGGCCTTTGTCTTGCTTTCCGGGGCATTGAAGGAATATCTCTTCAACTTCTCTTCGCCCCTGATTTATTCGACCACCCTCCCGGAGGCCCATGCGGCGTCGGCCCTCGACCTCCTGGAGATAATCGGCCGGTGCGACGACGGGAGAGATAATCTCCGGGAAGTTAGTCGTCTAATGCGGGATGGGCTGCGACGCGAGGGATTTCATGTGTCCGGAGACGCCCATATCATCGCTTTGACCATCGGCGAGGAAAACAAAGCCGCCGCGGTCTCCAAGGGCCTCCTCGGGGAGGATATTTTTGTCCTTCCCGCCCGCTACCCCACCGTACCCATGGGGAAGTCCATCCTCCGGATCAGCATGACGGCCCTGCACACGGAGGAAGATGTCAGTTGTTTTATTGACGGGGTAAAAAAAATATATGGAGAATAAAATGACGTCCATTAAGCTATTTGTCGCGGGGACCGGCACCGGCGTCGGTAAAACGGTTCTGTCGCTCCTGCTCATGCAGTTCTTTTCCGAGCGGGGATTCTCACCCTTCTATCTCAAACCGGCGCAGACGGGATGCCGCGATCCCTACGACCAGGACAGCGACGCCCGGTTCATTTACGGCCACGTAAAAGCCCTGGCGGGGCAGGACCCGGGCGATTCCGTGGTCTATTGCCTGAAAAACCCCAAGGCCCCCTATTTCGCCGCCCGCGATGAGGCCAGGGAGATTGATTTTGCAAAAATTCAGGCCGTCATGGAGGCAAAAAGCGCCCTTTTCTCGCCGTTGATCATCGAAGGGGCCGGGGGACTCTTCGTCCCGGTCACGGAAAAGCTCATGATCGTCGACATGATCCAAATGACCGGGGCACGAACGATCATCGCCGCCCGGGCGGGATTGGGAACCATCAACCATACCCTGCTCACCATTGACGCCCTGCGCCGCCGGGGGATGGAAGCGGCGGGGATCATCCTCCTCGATGGAGGGAAGGAAGGCACTCCCCCGGAAATGATCGCGGAAAACATCGAGGCCATAGAAAAAAGCTCAGGGATTAAAGTAGGAGGGGTCATCGGCAAGATCGACGATTTTTCCAACCCGCCCCGGCATTGCTTCCTCCCCCTGGAAAGAATATTCACCGATCAGTTTCCGCGTCCAGAAAGGTGAGGAGAGCCCGGCTGAAGGTCTCGGGATACTGATACATGTTGGCATGACCGCCGGGCAGCCTGATCAGCCAGGAACGAGGAATTCGCGATGCCATCAGCAAGGAATTGGCGGGAGGGACAACGACGTCTTCCGTGCCGGTGATGACGAGAGTAGATTGTGTAATCTCGCCTATCCTGCCGCATGTTCCCTTCCACGTGCCCATAGCCTGGCTCTGGCGGGTGATGCTGTCGCGGGACACAGGGGCTTTTGGCCTGGGAAGGCTTTTAAGGAAATCCGGATGATCCTGGAGCCACTTTTCCGGATAGAGGACCCGGATGAGACGCTGCGACCTTTCGGCAGGGGTACCCGAGAGGCTTGTCAGCGATTCGGTCACCTCCGGTGCTGCCGGGACGACCTCTTTGCTTCGCCAACCGCAGTTTCCCCCATAAAGGATCAGCTTCCCCACCCGGTCCGGGTGTCGCAGGGTAGCTTCCGTCGCGATGAAGGCCCCCATGGACCAGCCTAAGACATGGGCCTTTTTTATCTTCAGGGCGTCCAGGAGGCCAATGGTATCCTCGGCAAAAAGCTCGATGGTGAATGGTTTATCCGAGGCCGTCGTTTTGCCGATGCCCCGGTTGTCGAAGACAATGACCCGGTAGCGGGATGACAGTTCTTTGAGCACGACGGGGTCCCACATGTCCATGGTCGCGCTGTAACCCGTAATAAGGAGGAGCGGCGGGCCGCTTCCCACGGTCCGGTAGCTGATGTCGATGTCACCGACACGTACCGATTGTACCGTAATTGTCCGAATATCGATGCCGGCCGGCGCCGACTTGCCGATCCCGGCCCCCCAGACGGTAATAGGTGCGGATAAAAGAATATAGATAAAGAAATGTAAGATCGTGACAGATAATCGTTGCTTCATGACGGCTCCTCCTTATTTCGGGTTATGAATAGCATTGTCGCGGGATGAACTACCGCTTAATCCCGTCTTTACGGAAGGCGTCGGCGAAGGGGTTGTGAAAGGGTTTCGGTTCTTCTTTGGCCGGCCGGTTCCTGCGTTCGCCGGTTTGGGCCTTTTCGGTACGACGCCCGTCAGTTTGGTGATTTTCTGTGCTGCTCTCACCGGTGTGGGAACGGACGGATTTATCGCCCCTTTCCCCGGGTGACTTTTTCATGGACAGGGAGATCCGGTTGCGCTCCAGATCGACGGACAGGACCGTCACTTCTACCTGCTGACTCACCTTGACCACGTCTCCGGGTGACTTCACGAAGCTATCGGCCAACTCGCTTAGGTGGACGAGACCGTCCTGATGAACGCCGATATCCACGAAGGCCCCGAAGGCGGTGATATTCGTGACGATGCCGGGCAGTTTCATCCCCGGCAACAGGTCTCCGATTTTCTCGATTCCCGCTGCAAAAACGACGCTCTCGAATTGCTTGCGGGGGTCCCGCCCCGGTTTGGCCAGTTCGGAGAGAATCTCCCGCAATGTGGGCAGGCCGACCTTGTCGGTTGTATATTGTTCCAGTTTTATCTTTTGCCGCCGGGCCTCATCCGCAAGCAGGTCGGTAACGGAGCAGTCCTGATCAAGGGCCATTTTTTTAACGATGGGATAGCTCTCCGGATGGACCGCGCTGGCGTCCAGGGGATTGGCGCCGTCCCGAATCCGGAGGAACCCTGCCGCCTGTTCAAAGGCCTTGGGCCCCAGGCGGCGGACTTTCTTCAGCTCTGCCCGGCTCCGAAAAGGTCCCTCTTCGTCGCGATGTTTCACGATGTTTTCCGCCAGGGCCGGCCCCAGTCCCGACACATAGGAGAGGAGTTGGGCGCTTGCCGTGTTGACCTCGACGCCCACGGCGTTGACGCAACTGACCACCACATCGTCAAGGCGGCGTTGCAGTTCCCCCTGGTCCACATCATGCTGATACTGGCCAACGCCGATGGCTTTCGCCTCGATTTTGACGAGTTCCGCCAACGGGTCCATCAGCCGCCGGCCGATGGATATCGCCCCCCGGACGGTAATGTCCTGATCGGGGAATTCCTCCCGGGCCGCCGGAGAGGCGGAATAAATGGAGGCCCCGCTTTCGTTGACCATGACGATCCGTATTTCTTTGGGAAGTTCCAGGGCGCGGAGAAAGGACTCTGTCTCGCGGCCCCCGGTGCCGTTCCCCACGGCGATCGCCTCGCTGGCGAAGCGCCCGCAGAGGGCCCGAATCGTTGCCGCCGCTTCCTCGCGACCTTTCTGGGAGAGGAGGGGATAGATAGTTTCGTGGTGCAGAAGCTTTCCCTGGCGGTCCAGACAAACAACCTTGCAGCCGGTCCGAAAGCCGGGATCGATAGCCAGGACCGCCTGCTGCCCCAGCGGGGGGGCGAGGAGGAGCTGGCGCAGATTGTCGGCAAACACCTGGATCGCCGTTTCATCGGCCCGTTTTTTCGAGGCAAGGCGGATCTCCGTTTCCATCGCTCCGGACAGGAGGCGCTTGTAACTGTCCTGAACGGCCAGGCGGACCTGTTCGGAGGCCGCGGTGGTTCCCTTGATAAAGATTCCCGTCAGGATAGCCAGGGCATCTTCTTCCGGGGGGAGGATGCGGAGGGAAAGAAACTCTTCCCGCTCCCCCCGGCGGATGGCGAGGACCCGGTGGGACGGCGCCTTTGCTATCCCCTCTTCCCATTCGTAGTAGTCCTTGTATTTGATCCCCGTCGCTTCTTTATCGGCAATCACCCGCGACCGGAGGACCCCTTTTTCAAAAAACAACGCTCGCATCCGCGCCCGCGCCGCCGGATCTTCATTGACCCACTCGGCGATAATATCCCTCGCCCCGGCGAGGGCCTCCTCGGCAGATTCGATCCCCTTTTCCGGATCAATAAAAGCTGCGGCCTCTAGCTCCGGGTCCATATCTCCTTGAGCGAAGATCCGGAGAGCCAGGGGTTCCAGACCCTTTTCTCTGGCGATGGTCGCCCGGGTCCGGCGCTTGGGCCGGAAGGGCAGGTAGATATCCTCCAGGACGGAGATGGTTTCCGCTGCCGCGATCTTCCCCTGCAATTCGTCGGTCAGGAGATTGCGTTCCGTCAGCGACGCCAGAATGGCCTCACGGCGGGAATCCAGTTCCGCCAACTGCTCCCGGCGGTCCCGGATGGCCGTTACGGCTACTTCATCGAGAGAGCCGGTGACCTCCTTGCGGTAGCGGGCAATAAAGGGAACCGTCGCCCCTTCCGTCAGCAACTGTGCCGTATCCCGGACCTGCCCGAGAGAGAGATTGAGCTCCTTGGCGATCTTTTCATAGTGTAATTCGTTCATGGATATCCTTTAATGTGTGAGAGAAACATGGGTTCCGATTTGTTTTCGCCAAAGATTTGTCTCAGGTCAGCAATTCCCTGACCTTGAGGGAGAGTTTTTCAGGGTGAAAAGGTTTCTGGATAAAGCCGTTGCAGCCCCGGTCGAGGATTTCCTGGGCCTGGCCGGAGATGCTGTACCCGCTGGAGAGAAGAACCCTTAGCTCGGGATTGATCTGCCGGAGACGATCGAAAGTCTCTCCCCCCGAGATCCCCGGCATTACCATGTCCAGAATAGTCAGGTCGATTTCGGTCCCTTTCTCAAGGTAGACGGCGATCGCCTCCTGACCGCTCCCGGCGGCGTAGACCGTGTAACCCATAGCTTCGAGGAGTTCCTTGTTCACTTCCAGAATCATTTTTTCATCATCCACAAGGAGGATCGTCTCCGTGCCTCTGGCGGTGATGGTCTTGGGGGTCGTCTTTCCCTGTGTCACTTTCTTTTCAGAAGCGGGCAGATAGATAGTGAATGTTGTCCCATGGCCGGGCTCACTGTACACATTGATCGCCCCTCCGTGCCCTATGATGATCCCATAGACCGTTGCCAGACCCAAACCGGTTCCTCTTCCCATTTCCTTGGTTGTGAAAAAGGGATCAAAGATCCGCTCCCTGGTCTTCTCATCCATCCCCGTGCCCGTGTCGGTCATGGATATTTTGATGTATGGCCCTGCCTTGACGGCATATGCAAGGGCCTGTTCCCCATCCAGAACCATCTTTTCCGTCTCCAGATAGATCTCGCCGCCCCCGGGCATGGCCTGCCAGGCATTCACAAAGAGATTCATGAACACCTGTTCCATCTGCCCCTGATCCGCTTCCACGTTCCAAAGGTCTTTTCCGTATTTCCGATGAATGGTGATTTCCTTTTTGGTCCTCTCGAAGATGGAAGAGCTCTTCTCGAGGATGGTGTTCATATCGGCAGTCTTCACCTCATACCTCCCCCCCCGGGCAAAGCCCAACAGTTGCCTGGTCAGGTCCGCCCCGCTTTGCACCAGCCCCTCGATCTGCTTGATCCGTTCATAACTGGGGTGGGAGAAATCAAGATTCAGCAACGTCAGGGAGGCATAGCCCTGAATCCCCATGAGCAGATTATTGAAATCATGGGCGATTCCTCCGGCCAGCGTCCCGATGGCCTCCATTTTCTGAGCATGGCTGAGCTTCTTCTCCAAGTCCCGCAGTTCCGTAATGTCCTTCATGGTGCCCACAATGCCGACGACGCGGCCTTCCATGTCCCGGTTGAAGGCGCTGTTCATGTTGAACACCCGTTCCGCTCCGTCCTTGGTCAGCATTATCCCGATATGATTATTGACAGACTTTCCCTCGTCCCGGATCCCTTTGAATAGTTTTCTGTATATTCTCCGGTCCTCTTCCTTCGCGAAATCGGTGAAGTAACGTCCCCGCAGCTCTTCTTCCCCATGTCCCAAAATTCGCTCCCACGCAGGATTCGCATACGTAATGGCGCCTTCGAGATTCATGGTGTAGATTATATCCGGGGCGTTCTCGCTCAGGGCCCGGAACCGTTCCTCACTCTCCCGGAGCGATTTTTCCGCCTCCTTGCGCGCGGTGATGTCATCGAGAATTCCGTGCCACAACACGTCGCCATTATCCAGTGGTTCGGGTTGCGACTCAATTCTCATCCACTTAACCTCTCCATTAACGACTACCCGGCCCTCAAACAAAAATGGTTGCCGGGCGGCAATTGTCTCGAAATTATACCTGACAAAGGCCTCTCGCTCCTCGGGGTGAATCGGCTGGAAGACAATTTGCGGGTCGGCCAGGATGCCCTTCACGGATAGGCCTAACATTTTCGCCATCTGGGGACTGGCGTACTCGAAAGAGAACCCGCCCGCCGGTTTGGTGCGCAAGAGATAAACGCCAACCGGGATGTTGGCGGCCAGGGTGTCATAGCGGCGCTTGCTTTCCCGCAGCGCCGACTCCGCCCTATTGCGGTCGGTTATGTCCAGGGCCGTAAAGGTAACTCCGGCTTCAAGATTGGCGGTATCAAGGGGTGTGGAACTAAGGAAGACGTCAATGACGGCGCCGTCTTTACGAATCCAGCGGGTCTCTACGCTTCCCGTTCCCTGCTCCGCAATTTGGCGGTACTTCTCTTTTCCGACCCAATCAAACTCTTCGTCCGTCCGGTAGAGAATTCTGGCGCTCTTCCCGAGAAGTTCCTCTCTTGAATAGCCGATCATTGCACATAAACGGTCATTGACCCGCCTGATAATCCTGTTTGACACCAGGCCGATGCCGATGGGAGCCACGCGGAAAATGCTGCGAAGATTGAATTCCCGGTCGCGGAGGGCCTGTTCAGTTCTGATGCGTTCGGTAATATCACGGGCGGCGGCATATATTAATTTCCCCTGATAGGGAACGGAACGCCACTCAATCCATCGGTAGGTCCCGTCCTTGGCCAGGTAGCGGTTAGTGAAGTTGAGGACTTGCTTGCCTCCGGAAAGGTCGGACACTGCCGACAGTGTTCTCTCCAGGTCATCGGGATGGACGAAATCCAGGAACCTCCTGCCTTCGAGTTCCTCAAGCTTGTAGCCGAGCGTCGCCTCCCATTCGGGATTAAGCCGCCGGAAGTATCCGTCGGTATCGGCGACGCAGAGCATATCCAGGGACAGCATAAAGAAGCGGTCCAGTTCCTCCGTTCTTTCCATGAGCGCCGCTTCCGCCCGCTTGTGCTCCGTAATGTCCAGGACGGTGCCTATGACCGCGGGTTTTCCCTGGCAAAGGGTGCGGGAGCTGTAGACGGCAGCGTGCCTTATTTCCCTGCTTTTAGTCCATATCCTGAATTCATAGCGCAGTGACTTGAGTTCTCCCGCGAGCCGCCTGCGGATGCTTTCCTCAACCAGAGGCAGGTCTTCTGGGTAGATCACTTCCTTCGGGCCCAAGCGGTCGATAATTTCATCGACCGCGTATCCGAATATGGCGGCAAACTCTCCGTTGACATATTTAAACAGGCTATCCTGGATAAGGTAGATACCGACTATAGATTTCTCCGCCAGATCTCTGAACTTACCCTCCGACTCCCGCAGGGCCTCTTCCACTTTTTCAAGGGTCCGGATTCTTTGTTTTAAGGCGGCTATCTCTTCGGTAAAGTCAAGAGTTGTCTTATTTTGGTCAGTCATCAGGGCCCTCATGTTACGGCAAAGTCTACCGGCCGGGAAGAAGGATTCCCGCCATTAGTTGCTATACATGTTATATGGCTTGAAATTACTGGATATTTGTTAAGATGTCAAATAGAATATGGCCGATTGTATTACATCCTCCCTCGTTTTTAAATAAAAACCGGCACGCCAAAGCTGCCGGAGTTATCTTTCTCTCCGCTGATGTATTTGCGCCTTTTGCGGGTCGCCTAGCCGCTCCAGGCGGGCATGAATTTCCTGCGCTTTTATCAATATAATGGTCTACATCCGGTTGCCGGCAGCCAGTTTTTTCCCCAGGCGGCTTGCCTTGTGCCTGGTTCTTGCTCCTAGCTCCTGCCGCTGTTCTCTGGCGGCCATCCCGATAAAAAGGACGCCCACCGTCCTTGCGCCGAGGAGGCCTGCGGCATTTTCCATCAGACCGATCATCTTCGAAAACAGCCGGGAGATGATCGCCGGGGCGGCGGAAGTGGCTACCACGACGGCGCGTTTCCGTTTCTCCCGGTTGCGCACTTTCGGGGCCATCATCCCCCATTTCCAATAGCCGAAACAAACGAGTCTTTCAATAAACCTCTTCATGACTGCCGTCACGGTGCCGAAATTCATGGGTGAGGCGAGAACGATGGCGTCCGCTCCCTCAATCTCATCCAAAAGGGCGCCCATATCGTCGGTAAGGGGGCATTCGCCGCGCCCAGGTCCCTCTTGTTGCGTGCAGGTTCGGCAGTTTCTGCAGAATTCGATGTTCTTGTCGGGGAGGTGGATCTTTACCGTCTCGGCCCCTTCTTCCCGCGCCGCGGCGAGAATTTCATCGACGGCCTGATCGATCATGCCGCCTTTCCGGTAGGTTCCGACAATTGCCGTTATTTTCATTATTCTTTACCTCTTCCTCTCCACTTTGACGCTGGTGACATAGATTATTTCACAGGCTCCGCGATCTGCGTCCGTGCGGGAAAGACTGCTCTTGAGCGATATGCCTTGCTCTTTATTGCGGCCTTCCACATTGACCAGGTAACCTTCCAGGACGACGCGGTCATGAATCCTGGCCTGATTTTCGATGATCTCCCGGATATTGTCGTTTGCGGGGATGATGTGGTTATTTGAACCGTGGGACATGGCGTATTCGAAATCGACGGGGGGATCGTCCCCCTTCATGCGGAACCAGGCCATCCGGGTGCTGTCATGTTTTATGGATAGTTGTTTCTGCACATGGGGATAGGTGAGCATGCCCCAGACCAGTGCGAGGTCGAAGGGCATAATCTCCGCCCCCCAGCCGTGGGTGTATTTTCGCTTGGACATGACTTCCCCCGCAATCCGGTATGTCGCCACCGGTGTTATGGTCACGCTGCCGCCGGTGATCCACTTTTTATAGGTCGGCGTTGGGTCACAGGGTTCCTGGATCGGTTCCCGGAGGACATTGATGGCAGATTTACCGCGCGATGATACCGGGGCCGGCTTGTCTGAACAGGCCAGCGCCAGGAAAACGAAGGCCAGGGAAGCAAACACAAGCACCAGCGCCGGTGGGACCCTTCTATCAATCACAGGCATGATAACTTCCTCACGGACTCCGTTATCTCCAACTAGCACCCATGCCCGAAGCCGGGCACAACGAAACATGAAACCCATCCCCACTCCGGCCCCTTGAAGGAGAGGGTGTTTCATAAATTGTTGCGGACACGTCATGATTAGCCTGAGATTATTGCATCCGACCCATTCAGTCAATAAGGAAATCCTCATCAGGCAAAAACGGTTGTATTTACTTCTATGTTATGACAAAGTAATTCACATATGGATGCCGCAATTTTTTACCGGATGAGTCTGAACGCGGTACAAACTGCCTTTGACGAGGATGACGGCAAATGAATGAAAGTTTTCATCCAGGTTCTTATGGGACCCTCATCGACAAGGCGCTTGCCGCCTTGCAGAGCGCACACATAACGGAGCGGATATGGACCAGGGATTACACGGTCTGGAAGCCTTCTCCCGCAGAAATCTCAAATCGTTTTGGATGGTTGGATAGTCCCTGGAACATGGAGGATCGCCGCGCGGAGATTAACGCCGTTGTGGAAACCGTCCGGCGGGACGGGTACCGTCACGCCCTTCTCCTCGGAATGGGGGGATCGAGCCTGGCCCCGGAGACCTTCCGGAAGATATTCGGCGTCAGGAAAGGCTTTTTGGAGCTTGCCATTCTCGACAGCACCGATCCGGCCACGGTCCTTTCCTTGGCCCGGAGTATCGATCTCTCCCGGACCCTGTTCATTGTTGCCACGAAGTCCGGGGGTACCGTCGAGACCTTCTCCTTCATGAAATATTTTTATAACCAGACCCTGGCCGCGCTGGGCCGGGAAGAGGCGGGCCGCCATTTTATCGCCATTACCGATCCGGATAGCGGGATCGCCGACTGGGCGGATCGACTCCATTTCCGCCATACCTTTCTGAACGACCCGGACATCGGGGGGCGGTTTTCGGCCCTTTCCTGTTTCGGTCTTGTCCCCGGCGCCCTCATGGGCATGGACATCGGACGGCTCCTCGCCTTTGCCCGTCAGGAGGGGGAAAGGGAAAAAGCGCCGCTCCCGGATAAGACTACCGTCATTAGCGCCGCCCTGCTGGGGGCGGTCCTGGGAGAGCTGGCAAAGGCGGGACGGGACAAGGCTACTTTCTTCTTATCCCCTCAGATCGAGAGTTTCGGCGCCTGGCTGGAGCAACTGATTGCGGAGAGCACGGGCAAGGATGGCCAGGGCATTCTCCCGATTGTCGGGGAGGCGCCGGGACTACCGGAAGTCTACGGTGACGACCGGGTCTTCATCAATGTAAGCCTTGGGGAAGACAACCCGCACCATGACCTCTTGGCGACGCTCCGCGCGGCCGGTCATCCTGTTATGGAACTGTCGATGGAGGAACCCTATGCCCTGGGGGGACAGATCTTTCGCTCGGAGATGGCGACCGCCGTCGCCGGGCAGCGATTGGGGATCAACCCCTTTGACCAGCCCGATGTGGAAGCCGCCAAGATCCTGGCCCGGCAAATGATCGCCGCCTACCGGGAGCAGGGAAAATTCCCGGAAGAGACACCGGTCCGGTCTTCGGAGAACATGGATATTTTTGGAGATGCTGCGTCCCTGAGCGAATTTCTTGTCCGGGCAAAGGCGGGGAATTACGTTGCCCTCCAGGCCTATGCCGCCCCCACGCGAAGGCTGGATCTGGCCCTCGCGGACTTGCGCCGCCGCCTCCGTGACCGGTACCGCCTGGCAACCACGGCCGGTTACGGTCCCCGGTATCTCCATTCCACGGGACAACTCCACAAAGGTGACCGGGGGGCAGGGCTATTCATCCAGATTACCACCACCGACCGTGAAGACGCCCCAATTCCCGATGAACCCGGGCAGCCGTCCTCGTCCGTGACCTTCGGCGCCCTCAAGGCCGCCCAGGCGATGGGAGACCGGCAGGCCCTGATCAGCAGCGGCCGCCGGGTAATCCGTTTGCATATCCGGAAAGACCTTTTAGGGGAATTGGGAAGAATGACCTTTAACATCAAGGATGAATTGCCATGACCAACCGGCTCCACCGCGAAAAAAGCCCCTATCTCATCCAACACGCCGCAAATCCGGTGGACTGGTATCCCTGGGGAGAAGAAGCCTTTGAGAGGGCGTCCCGGGAAGATAAACCCGTCTTTTTTTCCAGCGGCTATTCAACCTGCCACTGGTGCCATGTCATGGCCCATGAGTCCTTTGAAGATCCCGACGTGGCCGCCTTAATGAACGAGGCCTTTGTCTGTATCAAGGTTGACCGGGAGGAGCGGCCCGACATCGACAAATTCTATATGACCGCCGCCCAGATGATGACGGGCGGGGGCGGCTGGCCCCTGACCATCCTCATGACCCCGGAGAAAAGGCCATTTTTCGCCGCCACCTATATCCCCAAAGACAGCCGGTTCGGACGGACTGGTCTCCGGGAGCTCATTCCCCAGGCAAGTCAGGTCTGGAAAGACCGGCGGGGTGAAATCATTCAGTCTGCAACTCAGATTCTTGCGCTGCTGAAAAAGGAGGAGCAATGGGCGGCTCCGGAAGAACCTCTGGGAGCGACCCTCGCCGACGAGGCTTACGAAGATTTAATGTCAAGATATGACGAAACCTGGGGAGGTTTCGGCCCCCCGCCCAAATTTCCCATGCCTCACCAGCTTGTCTTTCTCCTCCGCTACGGAAAGACAAGGGGGAAGGAGAAGGCCGTGTACATGGCGGCCGACACCCTGAGGCTCATGCGCGCCGGCGGCATATGCGATCATCTCGGTTATGGCTTTCACCGCTACAGCACGGACCGGCAGTGGCTCCTCCCCCATTTTGAAAAGATGCTCTACGATCAGGCCCTCCTCTGCCTGGCCTATGCCGAGGCCTTCCAGGCAACGGGGGAGGATGTTTTCGACCGGACGGCCCGGGAGATCATCACTTACGTCCTGCGGGATATGACGGCCCCGGAAGGCGGATTCTACTGCGCCGAGGATGCGGACAGCGAGGGGAAGGAAGGGAAATTCTATCTCTGGACGGAAGAGGAAATTGAAAATATCCTGGGAAAAGAAGAAGCCGAACTTTTTGTTGACACCTACGGGCTGGAGAAGGAAGGAAATTTTACAGAAGAAGCCACCGGTAGGCGGACCGGGGAAAACATCCTCCATCGCCTCGAAGCCGCCGCCCGCCTTACCTCGGGCCGGGGGATAACGGAGAGCGCTTTGGAGGACAAACTGGCCAAGGCCCGGGAGCGCCTCTTTGCCGCGCGGGAAAGACGGGTTCACCCCGGCAAGGATGACAAGATCCTGACGGACTGGAACGGCCTCATGATTGCGGCGCTGGCAAGGGCGGCGGCTGTCTTTGCCGAACCTTCATATTATGAAGCCGCTTGCCGGGCTTATCTCTTTATCGAGAAGAATCTGAGCGATTCCGACGGATCACTCCGCCATCGGTGGCGGGACGGGGAGGCTTCGGCCCGTGCGTTTGCCGATGATTACGCCTTTCTTATCTGGGGGTTGCTCGAATGTTACGACTATTCCGGCGATTCTTCCTTCCTGGCGTCGGCCCGTTCCCTTCAGGACATCCTGGATCGCCATTTCTGGGATGAAGAACAGGGGGGTTATTTTATGAGCGCCGATGATCATACGGATATCCCCGTCCGCCCGAAGGAAACTCATGACGGCGCCATACCCTCGGGGAACAGCGTCGCCTTTAACAATCTCATCCGCCTGCACCGCCTGACCGGCGAGGACGCCTATGCCGCCCGGGCGGGAAAGCTGGGGCGGGCCTTCTCCGGACTTATTGACCGGAGCCCTTCCTCCCATACGATGTTCATGATTGCCCTGACGTTATCCATGTGCTTCGACAGACATAAGACTGCCGGGAGATAGCCGTTTTTTTTGATAAGACATTGATTTCTGACAGACGGTACTGGCTAATACCAGAGCATGAACTGAAGATATCCTGGAAAAGGGATGAAAGAAGGACATGATAAACAGCATATTTTCTTTAAGGCATAATTCCTGAATGCATAAACCCATAGCTAATAATGCATCTTTATATAGAATCGCCTCCATTCTGGCGATCGTGACGATCGTCTATAATGTCCTGGAAGGCGTGGTTTCAGTTTATTTCGGTCTGGATGACGATACCCTCTCGCTCTTTGGATTCGGTCTGGATTCTTTTGTAGAGGTTATTTCAGGCGTTGGAATATGGCACATGATTAAACGCATTCAGCGTCAGCCGGAAAGAGACCCGGACCGATTTGAAATGACATCCTTGCGAATTACTGGATCTGCTTTTTATTTGTTGTCTATTGGTTTGACTGTTGGGGCGCTGTTAAATCTGTATCATGGACATAAACCGGAGACTACGATTTGGGGGATTGTCATCGCCACTATATCAATTTCAGTCATGTGGATACTGATCCACTACAAAGTGAAGGTGGGGAGGCAGCTTCATTCCGAGGCCATTCTTGCCGATGCGAATTGCAGTCGCGTCTGTCTTTGGCTATCCTGTGCCTTGTTGCTTGCCAGCGCCGGATATGAATTTACAGGCATCGGAGGCATTGATGCTGCCGGAGCCATCATGATTGCCATATTTTCATTTCGTGAGGGTCGGGAATCCTTTGGAAAAGCCAAGGGTGAAACATGTCATTGCGACAGATGTGAAAGATGATCATAAAGATGAAATGGGAAAACTATGATTGAAATTCATTCAGATTCCCAGGAGAGTAATGAATTCAAAGATTACGATCTTGTATGCTATTGTTTTGGATATACGAGGAAAGACATCGAAAAAGATTCTGCTGATAACAATGGGCAATCAACTATTTTGGAAAGAATTACAATCGCAAAGAAGGCTGGAAAATGTAATTGCGCTCAGAAAAACCCTAAAGGCTTCTGATGTATGGCTGATGTCCGCCAGGTGATGGACACAATTGCAAAGAAAAACGCCATATAATAGCTGTATCAGCTCGGGCCAACAATTTCGTTGTACTCCGTAACTGGCGGTGAGTTTGGCGTTACTTTATTTTGAGTCGTTAATCCTCTGTTTCTATAAATAACGACTATGAACAATTGAAGATGATATTATTGTTATTCGTAATGTTTGAAATGGGTTCGCACCGACGGGATATCGAATATAAAACATCTGTGTGATCGGCAGATACTGACATAGTCAAATCAAAACTTCATGGAGGCCCAAAATCAATGCATGTCAAGTCATTATCGTTTGTGCTGTGTGCAGTTTTCTTCTTGATGACTCAGGGAGTCGCTTTTGCAGGTTTACCATGTGGTTTTGACTTGCAGGCTCATCGCGGGGGGCGTGACGCAAGACCGGAAAATACACTGCCAGCCTTTGCGTATGCCATGGCGATTGGCGTGACAACACTGGAAATGGACATGCATATCACAGCCGACGACGTAATCGTTATTCGTCACAACTTTATTCACATCCTCCGGTAAGATTTAATTTGAGACAATTCGAGTTATTATTTTCTTTTGACATGCCAGGCCTTTTTCCCTATATCTTTCCCTCCTACAAGGTAAGGTCTCAAAGGTAATAAGCCTGAAAATTTGTGGTGATTATGATCGTAGTAATCGGTAAAATTCTTCTGGGCCTGGGTTTGATGTTCACAGGCGTTCAAATGCTCTCATCCGGTCTCAAGCAACTGGGCAGCAGGCAGTTCCGGATGCTGGCAACCCAATTTGTCTCATCGCGGCTACGGGCCCTGGCCTTTGGCCTGGGGTCCGGCGCAGTTATGCAGAGCACCTCGGCAGCGCTGGTAATCCTGGCCAGCCTGATCAGCGCCGGGATGCTCACGGTCTCGCAGGCAATCACGATCTTGAACGGATTCAGCGTCGGGAACTGTATCCTTGTCTTTATCGTCTCCCTGGATATTACCGTCGGCGTAATGTTCCTTGTCGGCCTCTGCGGAATCGCGATGTATCTGACAAAAGATGAGAGATACCGTACATATTTCCTCATAGGACTGGGCCTGGGGCTAATTTTCTTCGGAATCGAGATGATGGTTGCCGGGGTTAAACCGTTGCGGCAGGAGGCCTGGTTTACCGGGGCAATGGCATTTAGCCGTGATTATTCCTTGTTGTCGATCATGGCAGGTATGACGCTGGGATTCATCGCTCAGTCCTCAACGGCCGTAGCACTGGTGGCGATAGGCTTGGCGAGGGAAGGTATCCTGACGGGTCCACAGGCATTTCTGTTCATGTATGGCGCAGCGATCGGCTCGACCATATTCAAGGTCATGATCGGACAGGCGTTTCGCGGTACCTCGCGACAGCTTGTGCGCTTTGTTAATATGTTCAATGTCTTTGGGGCGGTGGTTTTTATTCTGCTCTATTACATAGAGGTCTATTTGCACGTTCCGCTGGTAATGGCTCTGCTGAATTCGTTAATTCCGGACCTGGACGATCAGGCAGCCTGGGTGTTCCTGCTGTTCAATATGACATCGGCAATCTTTTTTATTGCCATTAATGGACCGCTGACCCGCTGGCTGGCAAGATCGCTCCCGCCATCGGAAGAAGAGGACCTGTCCCATCCCAAATATCTGTCGGAATTTCAACCGGAGGACCCGGACACGGGGCTGGAACTGATCCGTCTGGAACAGACGCGTGAATTGGAACAGATCGCAGCATTTGTCTCTACAGCAAGAGAAGATTATGAAGGTACTGACCTCGCCTCCCGTCATGTTGCCTTCAAATCCCTTGCGGCCGAAGTTGCGGCGTCGACAACAACGGTGGCAGCCATGCAGATGCCACCACAGACGGCTAAGAATCATGCCTTTTTTCAGACACGTCAGGCCTTGCTTGATCAACTTGCCGACAGTACCGCTTCAGGCGTGAAAATCATCATGCAGGCAAGGACATACCCTTCACTGAGAGAGCTTTCGGACGCTTGCCTGGAATCGATAGATTTCCTGCTGAACTTTGCCGCCGATATTGAGAAAACAAACGATCCGGAGCAGGTAAGGATGCTCCAGGACCTCAGTTCCAGCAATGGCCCGACGATGGAACAATTGCGCAAGGCATATATGGACAGCGACAAGTTCGGCTCGGCAAATGACAAAGGATGCCTGCTGGACATGACAGTGATGATGGAAAAGATCATCTGGCTACTTAATCGTCTGATTAGCCTTATGCAATCGGAAAACGAGAAGCAAAATGATCGGCCAGAGCGATGAAAACAGGAAGAAACACGCCGTGCCACGCTAATCATAATCCTCTTCATGTTGCATCTCTGTTCCTTCCTTGTCAATACAACGCCAAACTCAACAAAGATGCAAGACTTCAATCAATAATAAACACTTCTCACCTCCAACAAACATAGACCTCAGACCTTTGTGGGCATTTTTTCATTGACATACAAGTCCAATATTCCTATACGATCGGGCGTCTTCACGATTTTGATAGGATATCGTGTCAATGGTATTGAATGCTGTTTGAAGTTGAAATTCTGATATATGCAGAAAATACGTATTCCCATAATCGATTTTCATGTTCATCTTTTTCCGGACAAGATGTTCGATGCCATATGGGATTTCTTCTCCAAGGGTTATCAGTGGGAGGTCATCCATAAGTTTTACTATCGCGAGTGTATCCAGTACCTGCGTGGGCGAGGCATTGAGAAAATCGTTTATTCCAATTATGCTCATCGGGAAGGCATCGCGGAGGGCCTCAATGAATGGAACCTGCGGGTACTTGATGAAAATCCGGACCTTTATTGCTTTGCGGCTTTTCATCCCGCAGATGAAAATGCCCTTGCCTCTGCCGAAAGAATATTGAGCCATCCGCGGGTGCTTGGATTTAAACTACAGTTATTGGTCCAGCGTTTCTTTCCTCACGATGAGCGCCTTTTCTCGCTATATGAACTGGTAGCGGATCGAGGAAAGCGCATTCTTTTCCATGTGGGTAACGGACCTGTCGGCAATGGATACGTGGGGATTGACCAATTTAAGAAGCTCCTCTTGCGGTATCCTGACATACCGGCCAATATAGCCCACATGGGTGCATATGAATACCAAGGCTTCATGGATCTGTTGGAAGATCACTCCAGCATTTATCTGGATACGTCTTACGCGTTCTTTAAAGATTTTCAGGGCAAGGGAGGGTTCAATCTCGGCAATGCACCTCTTGAAAAACATAAAGACCGGATTCTATACGGATCGGATTTCCCCAATATCATCCTGCCGCGCGAATCAGAAATAGAAACATTATTGGAATATGGCCTGTCGCAGGAATTTTATAATCGGGTATTTTCCCAGAATGGACTGAGATTGATTAACTCAATTGTGCCACCTAGCTACCAATAACTATCGGAATATTCGAAGGTTTGTAGTGGCATTCATCAATTTTTTATAAGACAGCTTCGTGTGACTTTGTAGCTGCACAAGGTCCGGTGCATGTCATTTCTTTATTTGCAGTCAATTTCTTCAATAAATTGTGCGTATCACCTAATCTCGATATGGATTCTTCTAAAAAGCTACTCATAAAAATATCAGGACAAAAATAAGCTGATAGTTTCAAGCCCAGCTTTACAAAATACTTCCCTTAAGATATTGGTATATTGTACAATATATTGAAAGAAGGTCAGAAAATCATGAACACCCTGAAGATCATCATCATGCTGGCCGCCCTGTCAGGAATTCTTCTTGCGGTCGGATATTTTGTAGCTGGCAAAACGGGATTGATCATCGCTCTCGTTCTCTCTGTTGTCATGAACTTCGGCAGCTACTGGTTTTCGGATACGATTGTTCTTAAGATGTATAACGCTATTCCTGTATCTGAACAACAGGCTCCCGAGCTCTACAACATCGTGAAAGAAACGGCAGGCAAAGCAAAGATGCCCATGCCCAAGGTTTATATTCTTCCCAATAAAACTCCCAACGCCTTTGCAACCGGCAGAAATGAAGATCACGCCGCCGTAGCAGTCACTTCCGGAATCCTGAAAATACTGAACAGAGATGAACTGGAGGGAGTCATCGGGCATGAACTTTCCCATATCAAACACAATGACATTCTGATCAGCACGATGGCGGCAACAATAGCAAGTGCAGTGGTTGTCATTGCAAACATGGCGAAATGGGCTGCTCTCACGGGAGGCGCCGGAGATGATGGAGGACGATTTGTGACGCTTATAGCTACCGCTGTGGTAGCGCCAATTGCCGCCACATTGGTGCAGATGGCCCTTTCCAGATCGAGGGAATACTATGCTGATGCGGGAAGCGCCAAGCTAACTGGAAAACCGGAAGCAATGGCAAGTTCATTGGAGAAATTATCCGGAGCATCGCAAAAGATTCCTATGGACGCTAATCCTGCAACGGCACACATGTTCATTGTAAATCCCTTGTCGAGCAATATGGTTATGAATCTCTTCAGCACCCATCCTCCAATAGAAAAAAGGGTGGAAAGACTGAGAAACATGAAATATTGATTATCCACCTCGGTTTTTCTATGGGCGAATGTGGGAACCGTAAGTGATGGATCACAATATTTAGGGCAGGTGTGTTATCTTTCTTATCTGGGGATTGCTCGAATGTTACGACTATTCCGGCGATGCTTCCTCCCATACCATGTTCATGATTGCCCTGACTTTATTGAATCCTTCCCAACCGGCGAGTTCTCAGGATAGCGACGGCGCTCAGGAAACCTATCCCGGAAAGGATTAAAACGATTCCGGCAGTCTCCCGTAAAGATGGGATTTCGCCAAGCTGGAGGGCGGCGGCAACGATGGCAATCACCGGTGTGGCCAGGGTGCCCATGGTCGCCATCCCCGCCGGAACCCGCTCCAGGATGTAAAACCAGAGGAGGAAGGCGATGACGCTCGTGAAAACCACATTATAGATCATGGCGACAATGAATGTCGGGGTCCACTGAATAGGCGGCGACGGCAGGGCGAGGGAAATAATTATCAGCGGTCCCGCCCCGTAAATCATCTGCCAGGTTGTAACCGTGAGGAGGTCGAACTTGGGACTTCGCCTCATGATCCGGGTGACGATGGCGCTTCCCGCCCACGCCATGCCTGAGATAACCGCAATGATGCTCGACCAGAGTTTTACCCCGACGGCCTGGAAGTCCACCATCAGCGTCAGACCTATGAAGGCAAGGATTACGGCCAGCCATTCCGGACCCCTCATTTTTTCGCCCAAGATGGGCCAGGCCAGGAGAATGGCCCAAAACGGCATGGTGTAGAGGAGAATAGCTGTCTTCCCCGCTCCGCCGCTGACCAGGGCCCACAGGGGCAGGCCGAGTCCAAGGGTAGTGGAAAGTAGTCCGAGGAGGATGGTCAATTTCACCTGCCGCGGTCGGATGGGGTTTTTTGACCAGAGCAGAATGGCGAAAAGGAAGAAAGCAGCCAGGGACACCCGGATCGCCGCAAATACAAAAGGATCGCAGAAACGGAGCCCTTCCTTCATGACCACCCAGTTATAGCCCCAGATCATGCTCAAGAAGGCGAGGGCAAGAAAGGGCTTACCTTTGATGGCTGCTGATGTTGTCTTGACGCCCATGATCGGTGAGACTAAAAGATTGGACCCCTGCTGTCAAGCTAATCAGCAGTATTTATTTCATTAAGTTTGTAGGGATAGGTGTCGGCAGGGTCGTAGGGATCGGGGGCGTATTCGAGAACCTGGGCATAGGTCAGGGAGCGGACGGCGTGGGCGACGCCGGGGGCGATGAGGACGCGATCCCCGGTCTTGAGTTTCGCCGTGGCCTTTTCGCCGGTTTGCGGATTTTCAAGGAGGAGCTCGACCTCTCCCGAGATCACATATAAGCGGTCCGTTTTCTTCCGGTGATAGTGATGCCCCCGGTCAACGCCGGTCCGGGGGGAGTCGATGTCCCAGTAAACGATCTGCCGGAAGGAGTCGTCTTCGCGGTTGATGATCTGGGCCATTTCACCTTTGTCGGAGTATATCCTTCTTTCGGTATCGTCCGGGCCGCCAATCGGCAGGGATTCGATAATTACCTTTGATTCAAACATATTCTGCTCCGTCCTACAACCCCATCCCCCTCCTAACCTCCCCCTTGAAGGGGGAGGAACACATTTTTTTGATCCCCCTGAAGGGTAGGTTTACAGCATTTTCCCTGCCTTTCAGGGGGAGGGCCAGGGTGGAGGAGGGGTTAAAAGCTATATTTTATACCCCCAGGTAGGCCCGTTTGACACCCTCGTCGTTGCGGAGATTCTCAGCCGTATCGGCCATAACGATGCGGCCGGTCTCCATGACATAGCCGCGATGGGCCACCTTCAGGGCCATATTGGCGTTTTGTTCCACGAGAAAGATCGTCGTCCCGTTTTCCCGGTTAATCCTCCGGATGATATCGAAGATCAGACGGACATAGATGGGGGCCAGGCCCAGGGACGGTTCGTCCAGGAGGAGCAGCCGGGGGCGGGCCATAAGGGCCCGGGAGATGGCCAGCATCTGCTGCTCCCCGCCGCTGAGGGTTCCCCCTTGCTGATTACGCCGCTCCGAGAGAATGGGGAAAAGTTCGAAGATATGGGCCATATCCTTTTTGACGCCGTCTTTGTCTTTTCTCAGAAAGGCCCCCATATCGAGATTCTCCGTGACCGTCAGCCAGGGAAATATCCTGCGCCCCTCGGGAACCTGAGATATGCCCAGGGCCACGATCCTGTCGGGACTCATGCCCGCGAGGCTCTTGCCCATAAAGCGGATTTCTCCGGAACGGGGGGGAACAATGCCGGAGATGGACATGAGGGTCGTCGATTTGCCGGCCCCGTTGGCGCCGATGAGGGTAATGATCTCCCCCTCTCCCACCTGGAGATTGATATCCTTCAGGGCCTGGATGTTGCCGTAATAGGCCTGGACGTTGATCAGTTCAAGAACATTCGTCATATTCTACACATCCATGTCTTCCTCACCCAGATACGCCTTGATCACTACAGGATTCTCCAGGATTTCCATCGACGTTCCCGCGGCGATCATACGGCCATAATCCAGCACATAGATGCGGCTGGAGATGCTCATCACAATGCGCATGTCATGCTCGATCATGAGGACGGCGATATTATCTTCATTGCAGATACGGCGAATCAGTTCTTCGAGGGCATCCGTCTCCCGGGGGTTCATCCCCGCCGCCGGTTCATCGAGAAGGAGTAGGAAGGGCGACGTGGCCATCGCCCGGGCAATCTCCAGCCGCCGCTGGGCTCCGTAGGGAAGATTCTTGGCCAGTTCATTCACTTCCTCGGCCAGCCCCATTTTCTCCAGAATGGCGTAACTCTTGTCCACAATGTCACTCTCCTCCCGGCATGTCGCCCCGTCACGGAGGATCGCCCCGAGGACGCCCGCCCGGGAACGGCAGTGACGGCCGATCATGACATTCTCCAATACGGTCATCTCCGGAAAGAGGCGGATGTTCTGAAAGGTCCTCGCCATGCCCTGCGCCGTCACCCGGTGGGTCTTCATGCCGTTGATCCGACTCTGTTTCTTCCCCGGCGGCGTCACGAACACATCCCCCCCCGTCGGCTTGTAGATACCGGTTATACAATTGAAAAAGGTTGTTTTTCCCGCGCCGTTGGGGCCAATCAGGGCTACGATCTCGCCGGGAAGGACCTGGAGGCTGACCTTGTCGAGGGCCCGGAGGCCGCCAAAATCCATCGTCAGCTCTTTAACGTCCAGAAGGGGTTCCATCACTGCCGGATGCACTCCTTTCCCGCCCCTTTCTTGAATTCATAAATCCGGCGGACGCCGACAATGATCCCCTGGGGCCGGAAGATCATCATGACCACCATAATCAAGCCGAAGAGGAGCATCCGGTACTCACTGAAGGCCCGCAGATATTCGGGCAGGAGAATGAGAATGAAGGCGCCGATGATTACCCCCACGATGGAGCCCATTCCTCCCAGGACCACGATGGAGAGGATCATGGCCGATTCGAGGAAGGTGAAACTCGCCGGGTTGACGAAGGTCGTTTTGGCGGCAAAGACCACTCCGGCCAGCCCCGCCCAGGTGGAACCGAGGGCGAAGGCCGTCAGTTTGGCCATGGTGGGATCCACACCCATCGCTTCACAGGCGACTTCATCCTCCCGGAGGGCCACCCAGGCCCTGCCGATGCGGGAGTTCTGCAGACGGTTGACCACAAAGATCGTGAAGAGACAAAGGGCAATCATGAGAAAATAGATATAGATTGTCCCTTGATGAAGGTCCATCTCCATGCCGAAGAGGCTCGGACGGGGGATGCCGGCGATGCCGCTCGGGCCGAAGGAGAATTCATTCCAGTTTTCCAGGACCAGGCGGGTGATTTCGGCAAAACCGAGGGTGACGATGGCCAGATAGTCTCCCCGGAGGCGCAGGACGGGAAAACCGAGGATAATCCCGAAGATGGCCGCAAAAAGGGCGCCCATGGGCAGGGCCACCCAGAAGCCGATCCCGAAATGGTAGTAGAGGAGGGCGTAGCTGTATGCCCCGACGGCGTAAAAGGCCACATAACCCAGGTGGAGCAACCCGGCCAGTCCCACCACGATATTCAGCCCCAACCCCAGCATGATATAGAGGAGGGCGTTGGTGACAATGTTGATCTGGTAGGTCGAGGCAAAGGGCAGGAAGGGAAAGGCAAGGCCGAAAAGGGAAAGAACGATCAGGAAGGGGCGGTACAGCCGTGGTTCGGCCATGAGGCGCTGCATGACGGATTTCCCCGTTGCGGTGGCCGGGGTGACGGTAAATGCGCCGGCTTGTTTTGCCGGGAACCCCTCTGTCGCCGTCGTCGCCTGAACCGCTGCCGTCCCCGGAGCCGTGTGGGCCTCATTTCCACCGCCCTGAGCCTTTCTTTCCAGAAAATACCGCCAGACAAAGGAGATCAGAAAACTCCCGATCCCGACATAGACCATGTTCAGCCAGCGCCATTCGACGACCTTTTCGATAGTGTTGACACGGACGGCAAGAATGGGAAAGGTGAGGAACATGAACCACAGGGCGATAATCAGGGATTGGCGGATCTGGGCGAAGGCGTTCATCGGTAAGCCTCCTATACCTTCTGGACCGTGGAGCGGCCCAGAAGACCGGAGGGGCGAACGATGAGGATCAATACGAGGAGGACGAAGGCGAAGACATCTTCGTAATCGCTGGAGACATAGCCCGTGGCGAAGCTCTCCGTCCAGCCGAGAATGAAGGCCCCCAGAACAGCCCCGGGAATCGATCCGATGCCGCCGAGGACCGCAGCGGTAAAGGCCTTGATCCCGGCGATGAAGCCGATGTAGAAATTAATCCGGCCGATGTGGGAGGCGATGAGGACTCCGCCGATGGCCGCCAGGACAGACCCGATGATAAAGGTGTAGGAAATAGTCCGGTTGACATCGACGCCGACGAGCATGGCCATGTTGCGGTCCTGGGCCGTCGCCCGCATGGCCTTCCCCATTTTCGTGAACTTGATCAGCAGCATCAGGAGGACCATGGAAACTGCCGTCGTCATCAGGATGATCAATTCCGAAGCGCCGATCATCAGCCCGTATTTTTCCAAAAAAGGCAACTCAGGAAGCAGGCTTGGGAAGGGCAGGAAATCTGACGTCTGGGCTAACATCACGTAATTTTGAAGGAAAATGGACATGCCGATGGCGCTGATCAGGGGAGAAAGGCGGGGCGCCTGGCGCAGGGGCTTATAGGCGATCTTTTCCACCGTGAAGCCATAGGCGGCGGAATAAATAATCGCCACCGATGCCGCTAAAAAGAGCACCGACGGACCCGACATTCCGGCAAATGCCAGGACCGAAGATACGATCAGGGCCGTGAAGGCCCCGATCATGTAAATCTCTCCGTGGGCGAAATTGATCAACTCGATGATCCCGTACACCATCGTATAGCCGAGGGCGATGAGGGCGTAGATACTGCCCCGGGTCAATCCACCGAGAAATAATTCAAGAAAATAGTCCACTTATTTCTTCTTTTTTGTCGTCGCCGGTGCGGCGGCGGGAACCTCGACATAGACGCCGTTTTTCACCTGGTACATGGAAAAACCCACGCCGATGGCGTCGCCCCGCTTGTCAAACTTGATCTTTCCCAAGGGAGTGTCCACCGGATAGGTGCGCAACGCCTTGGCAACAGCTTCATACTTGGTTGATTTCGCCTTTTGAATCGCATTGAGCAGGGCCTGGGCAGCGGCGTATCCGTTCAGGAAGAAGGCCCCCGGATCAGTGTTATAGGTTCTTTTGTTGGCCGCAATGGCGGCAATGGCCAGGGGATTTTTGGTAGTATCCTTAGGACCCGAGGCGTAAACCCCTTCGGCGGCCTTACCCGCCACTTTGATAAAGGTGTCGTCCTTAACGCCGTCGTCGGAGATGAAGTAGGTGCTCATTTTTCTCTTACGCATCTGAATCACAATGGAAGAGGCCTCGGGATGATAACCCCCGTATATCACCGCTTCCGCACCTGATTGCTTGATTTTGTTCACAACCGCGGAATAATCTACGGCCCCGGGGGTAACCCCCTCAAAGAGGACAACCTGCGCCTTTTTAGAGGCCTCGATAAAGTTCCTGGCAAATTCCGCCAGACCTTTCCCATAATCGCCCTTGTCATGAAGGACAGCGATCTTTTTAACCTTCAGGACATCCATGGCAAAATCGGCGTCAAGTTTTGCCTGGGCGTCGTCGGAAGCGATCGTCCGGAAGAAATTCGGGTATTTGCCGCTCTGGGTAAGCTCGGGATTGGTCGCCGAGGAGGACATGGTCACGATTCCGGCATCCTTATAAATCCCTAGGGCGGTCTTGGTCGCCCCGCTGCAGATGTGCCCCAGGACGACATGGGCACCTCGGGAAACCAGTTTGGTTGCTGTGTTCGTGGCCACTTCCGGTTTGCAGACATCGTCTTCGGCAAGGATTTCCACTTGTTTTCCAAGAACGCCGCCCTTGGCGTTAAATTCCTTGGCCACCAGTTCCGCCGCCCGCTTGGTCGGCAAACCATAAGAGGCCAGATCGCCGCTATGAGAGCCGGCAACGCCCAGTTTGATCGTGTCCGCCGCCGTGACGGGATCAGCGAAAAGACCTGACAGTCCGGCAATAATGATCCAAGATAAAAAGACCCGCCCGGATAACCTGATTTTCATATAACCTCCTTTTTATCGATGCTATTTTTATATAGATCAGCGTGTTTTCATACTTAAAAAACCCGCATGCGTCAAGGGAAAGGGGAGGAATTCGCAAGAATAACGGGGGCAGGTTTTAAGGTCACCCGCTAAAAGGTTGGCTTTTGTAGGTTTTGTCTGTAATAAATTCGGTTCTGTTCCTTACCGGCGTTCCCAATAAGTCTTTCCGCTGCGCACATTGTTTTCAACGTTCAGCATTAGTTAGCAGCCCCTGGAGTCAGGTCTAAAATAAAAGACCTGACTCCAGGGATGGGTGGTTATTAAGCTTTCGGCGCCTTCCAGTTGTCTTCCGCCTCAATTCCGTCCGGTGTGTACGTCCAGACGATATCCTCATAGGTGAAGGCGATTTCCTGCATGTGCTTGAAGGGCTTATTCTCCTCCAGGAAGGTGTAGGGGAAAAATTCCCGGGAGTTTACAATGATCGCTTCCTTCAGCTTGATCGTGAAGTATTTTTCTTCCTGCCCTTTTTCACTGATCCGGAAGAAGGTGATCTCTGCATCGAGATGTTCACCGGAGCAGCAGGCCTGGAAGAGCTTGGGGGTGTGCTTGCCCATGTTGGTGATAAGCTTCAGGGGCAGATGGATGCGCTGGCCCGTGGGCAGACCCGTATGGGTGTCCTTGGGGATTTCCACTGCATGATCCATCTGATAGCAGATAATCAGATTTTCCCGGCCCTGCTGCGTGCAGTCTCCCTGAATTTCTCCCTGATTCTTGCCCGTTACCTTCATGTAAATTGTCATTGCCATGGTTCATTTCCTCCTTCTTTCGTTATTGTGTCTGTTTTAATTCCTATAGCAGCATATCCCGTGCCATGAGGCAATATGCAAACATTTAAGGTAGTTGCAAAAACGCCTGCTTTGGTTGCGCCCAGACCTGCAAACTTTGTGGGCAGTGGCGCCTGGAATGTTGGCAGTACAAGCCGGAAACAGCAAGTTCATTCTGTGGTAATGCCGTATCGTTTCATTTTCTTACGTAGGCCTTCCCGGCTCATCCCCATACGCCTTGCCGCTGCGGACCGGTTGCCATTTGTCGCGGCAATGGTTTCCAGAATGAGACGGCATTCCGTTTCTTTCAGCGACGGGGCATGCTCAGCGGCCATATCGGTAACCGGAGTCTCCCGCACATGATGGCGGAGATCTTCCGGAGTAATGGTGTCCGTGGCTGCCAAGGCAACAGCCCGCTCCACTTCATTTTCAAGTTCCCTGATATTTCCCGGCCAGGAATAGGCAGCCAACGTTTTCAGGGTCTCTTGCGCAAAGTGCATCGGTGGGCGGCCAAGGCGCTTTACCGATTGTCCAAGAAAATAATTAAGGAGGAGCGGGATATCATCCGGTCGCTCCCGCAGCGGCGGTAAATGGAAGTGAACAACATTCAGGCGGTAAAAGAGGTCTTCACGGAATGCTTTTGCTGCCACAGCCTTCCGAATGTCCGTGTTCGTAGCGGCGATGATGCGAACATCTACTGGGATGGATTTTCTTCCGCCGACATGCTCCAGGACCCTTTCCTGAATCACACGCAGGATTTTGGCCTGCGCAGCGGGCGGCATGTCCCCGATTTCGTCAAAGAACAGTGTGCCGCCGTCGGCCTGTTCGATCTTGCCGATACGCTTTTCCACCCCCGTTGCCACGCCTTTTTCCACGCCAAACATTTCGGATTCGAAGATGCTCTCGGGTATGGCGGAACAATTCAGCGTCACAAAAGGCCCGTTACAACGGCTGCTGTTATAGTGGATGGTTTTAGCAACCAATTCCTTACCGGTTCCCGTTTCGCCCGTAATCATTATGTTTACGGGGCTATCGGCAACTTTTTGTACTTTGTCAAGAAGTGTCAGCAGCAGGGGACTTTTACCGATGATACGCACGGGATGGAAGTGTTGACGGATAGTTTGCCGTAGATTGACATTTTCATGGGAAAGGCGATCTTTCGCTGCCAGCAGTTCCTTTTCCGTTTCCTTCAAATCATCAATGACGCATTCGAGACGGTATTGCCGGGATTCAACCTGAACCATCATCATCCCGAAGGCCTCAGCCAGTTTTATGACCAGCGGGGGATAGATGCCTTCCTTGGTAAGTTCGAAGAGGACGTTCTCGTTCCCGTATTTGCCGATGGAGATCTCCTGGCAGAGCCCGATAAGATACTGCAGCAATTTATCCGATTGATCCTTTTTCATGGCTTATTCCCTATAACTATCACGACGGCAAGACCTTGATGGGACAAAAGCCGCACCGCGGCGCGGGCTGGATAGAGGATGACCGATTCGATGAAGAACCGACAATCTTCCTTACACTCCGGCTTTACATAAGGCAAGCGTGGTGACTCCTTAGCTCAAGTCGCTACTGTGTCCTTTGACTTTTTCTTGAAGAAGACCCGTAACGGCGCTGCGTCGAAGCCAAAGGCTTCCCGAAGCTGATTCATCAAATAGCGTTCATAGGAAAAGTGGACTGCCTTGGGATCGCGGACGAAAAAGACAAACGTCGGCGGTTTGACGGCAACCTGAGTTACATAGGCAAAGCTGTTGGGCTTGCCCCTGGACCGGGACGGGGGGTTTCTATCCGTGAAGACCCGGGCCGCCCGGTTGAGGTCTCCTGTGGTGATCCGGCGGGTAAATTGGTCATAAACCTTTGCGATCAGATCGAAGATCTTCACCACCCGCTGCCCCGAAAGGGCGGAGATGAAAACAATCGGAGCAAAATCGAGGAACTTGGCCTTATCCTTGATATCCAGCACATAGCGGCCTATGGTCTCGTTATCTTTGGCTACGGCGTCCCACTTATTGACGACGATAATGCAGGCGGTCCCCTTTTCATGGGCCAATCCGGCAATCTTGACGTCCTGTTCGGTCATCCCTTCGACAGCGTCGATAAGGATCAGGGCGATATCGCAACGCCCGATAGCCTTGAGGGCCTGGACGACGCTGTACTTCTCCAGAGTGAGGCTGACGCGGCTCTTCCGGCGAATTCCCGCCGTGTCGATGAGGAGATACTTCTTCCCCTCCCGTTCAAAAGGCGTATCGATGGAATCTCGGGTCGTCCCGGGGATAGGGTTCGCAATCGTTCGTTCATAACCCAATATCTTGTTGATCAGCGACGATTTCCCCACATTGGGCTTGCCGATGACGGCGATCCGTATCTGTTCTTCATCTTCCGGAGCGGCTGCCTCCTCGGGAAGGAGATAAGCCAGGTCGTTCATCAGCTCATCGATGCCGGGGCCGTGCTGGGCGGAGAGGGTAAAGAGTTTATCGACTCCCAGACCGAAAAAATCATAACCGAGATCCTCGTGCCTCGGACCGTCGATCTTATTGACGACATAATAAACGGGCTTCTTGACTTCTCTGAGTATCCCGGCAATCTCCCGGTCCGCGGGGGTCAGACCGTCCCGGCCGTCCAGTAGAAACAGAATGATATCGGCCTCTTCAATAGCCAGAGTCGTCTGTTCCCGCATCTGGGCGAGGATGCCGTCGGCGGTGGGTTCAAAACCGCCGGTGTCGATGAGAATGAAGGGGCGCCCCTGCCAGTCGCCATCGGCATAGTTCCGGTCCCTCGTCGCCCCCGGCTCGTCGATGACAATGGCCTTGTTTTTCCGGGCCAGGCGGTTGAACAGGGTGGACTTGCCTACGTTGGGCCGACCGATAATGGCAATGACCGGCTTCATACCCCAGCCTTCCCGATGTTGTCGTAAATGTTAATGACTTGCACTTTATTCAACTTCCGATTCATTATTGTTGTTTAACGATTTCCCACTCTTATCCTTTTTTTATCTCTTCCTGTCAAGAGATAACCTTGCCGAAGGTCAAACTCGGACAGACGGACTAATTTTCTTGATAATAAAGGGGAGTTCATATACAAAAGCTCCACATCCGATTAGAGAGATAAGTCAATGAAAGTTATCCTTGCCGGTTACAATATCGATTATGAAACCATCATGGATCTGGAGGATCTCTGTGAGGACCTCGAAGAACTGACGCCGGAGACGATTGCCGCCGCTTATGCCCGGATCAGCAGGTCTCCCCGGGCGGTCCATGAGCTGCGGGCCGCGGCGCGGGGAGAGGTGGACAAGGCCAGACAGTCCAACCGGAATATCGTCTTCGAGATGGGCCACAGTTCCATTGCCGAACATGCGGTTTTCAACATCGACGTCCTGGGTGTCTCTCGTCTCCTCGTCGAGGACATCGAAAAGTTCCGCCTCTGCTCTTATACGGAGAAATCCCAACGGTATGTCCTTTTCAAGGATGATTTCGTAATCCCCGGTGAAATCAAAAAGGCCGGTCTCGAAGGGCCGTTTGGGGAAATAATCCGGCTCCAGAACGAATACTACCATGCCTGCTATGAGCGGCTGCGACCCCATGTCTTTGCGACGCACCCGGATTTGGCCGCCGATCCGGCCAATCGCTCCCTGCTGGAGGGCTGGGCCAAGGAAGACGCCCGCTATGCGATTGCCCTGGCCACGGAAACACAGTTAGGCATGACCCTCAACGCCCGGAACCTGGAACTGATGCTCCGGCGTCTGGCTGCGCACCCCCTTGCCGAGGCCAGGGATTTCAGCGCCGCGCTCTTCAAGAGCACCAAATCTGTGGCCCCTTCCCTGGTTCGTTATACGGAAGCTACAGACTATGACCGCTTGACACGCCCGGAACTCCGGGAGATGGTTTCCACGCTGAAACTTGCAAAGCCTTTGGAGGAATCGGCAAGCGGCCTTTCCCTTCCACCGGCAGATGACCTTACTGCCGTTGCCATGGTCCATGCCACCCCCGACGCCGACCTGCGGGTCCTGGCGGGACTGATCCATTCTTCCTCCGATCGTTCCCTGACTGAATGCCTTGTCCTGGCCGGGCAGATGGGCGGGGAGCAGCGGCTGGAGATGATGAAGACCGCCCTCCGCTATATGCGGCCCTACGATCCCGTCCTGCGGGAATTCGAACATGTGGAACTCCTGTTTGAGTTGGCGGTAAGCGCCAGTTGTTTCGCCCAGTTGAAACGGCACCGTATGGCCACCCTCACCGTCCAGGACTATGACCCCGCCCTCGGGGTTACCGTGCCCCCGGCAATCAGGGAAATCGGCATGGAGGACTCGTTCATGGATATAATGACCAGGACTAATGAAATTTACGGGCAAATGAGAAAAGCGGCCTTTGCGGCGGCCCCTTATATCCTGACCAACGCCCACCGGCGCCGCGTCGCCATGAAGGTAAACGCCCGGGAACTCTACCACATGGCCCGGCTCCGGGCGGACCGCCACGCCCAGTGGGACATCCGTGAATTGACCGAAAAGATGCTGGCAGCGGCCCGGTCGGTCATGCCGCTGACCTTGCTCCTGGCCACGGGTAAAGACGGGTTCGACGCCCTTTATAGGCAAACATATAAGTAGGGGGAAAGCGTATGGATTCCCTCCCTGTTATCGGAGTTAACATGTCTATCCGGCCGCCGTCTGGGGATGATCTTGGTGAGGCGGTGGCGCCCCTGGCCTATATCGACGCCATAGCGGGCGCCGGCGGTATCCCCATCTGTATTCCCCCCTATCATGATTACCGGCAGATCCGCGAAATAATTACTTTACTGAACGGTTTTCTTTTCATCGGCGGTGCCGACTACCGACCGGAACATTACGGCGGGCACCCGCAACCGGAAGAAGAACTGATGCATCCCCGACGGGATGATTTCGATATCGCCTTGGCCGGAATTATCCTGGCAGAAACGGACCTTCCGGTGCTGGGTATATGCGGAGGTTGTCAACTCCTTGCCATCGCCCGGGGGGGCGCCCTGGTTCAGGATATCGGCACGGAATGGCGCCCTCGGGATGGTGGTTTGCCTCTGCCCCACAGTCGGAAAGACCGGGAACGCTCGGAGGAAAACGGGGGAAATACGGTATGCCTGGGTAACGCGGACGGGGAGAGACCGGCGGCAGCGAGGGTGGATGAAAGGGAAGCAAAAACTGACACGGGGAAGGAAGCCCCTCTTTTTAGGCATCCCGTCCGGTTCACCCCTCACAGCCTGGCCGCTCGCGCCACAGGCACGCCGCCGGGGGCCACGCTGGCGACCAACTCCTTCCATCACCAGGCCATCCATCCGGACCGGACCGGGACGTTCCTCATCGCGTCGGCCTGGAGCGCCGACGGGATCATCGAGGCGATCGAACCCGTCCCCGGTTCGCCCTGGGCCGGAAGCAACCGGTTTGTCCTTGGGCTTCAGTGGCACCCCGAACGGATGCAGGATGAGACGCCTCATCGCCAGCCGTTTTTGGCCCTCGTGAAGGCGGCGGCAAATAACAGGGCTTCTTCCTTTAGACATCTGGCGCAACATGGGGGCTCTGGCCATCTTTAAAATTTACTTCAGCAAAAAGATGCTCCTCATGCTTGTCCTGGGGTTTGCCTCGGGGATGCCCCTGGCCCTGACAAGTTCGACCCTCTCGGCCTGGCTGGTCACGGAGGGTGTCGATATCAAGACGATCGGCATTTTTTCCCTGGTTGGTCTGCCTTACGCCTTCAAGTTTCTCTGGTCTCCCCTTATGGATCGCTACGTTCCCCCCTTCCTGGGCAGGAGAAGGGGATGGATGCTCATTACCCAATTGGCCCTGATTGCGATCATCGCCACGATGGGCTTTTTCAATCCCTCCTCGCAACCCCTCCTCGTCGCCCTCTGGGCGGTGGCCCTGGCCTTTTTCAGCGCCAGCCAGGACATCGTTCTGGACGCTTACCGGACGGAATATCTTGCCCCTGAAGAACGAGGGGCGGGAGCGGGAATCTGGATCATGGGTTACCGCCTGGCCATCCTGGTCAGTGGCGCCCTGGCCCTGATCCTGTCGGATCACATCTCCTGGCGCAGCGTTTATGTCATTATGGGACTGGTCATGGCCATCGGCGGTGTTGCCACATTTTTGTGCCCCGACCCTGCTCAGGGCCGTCCCCGCCAAGAGGCGGCAGCGCCGCCAAAAAGTCTCCACGAGGCCGTCGTTTCTCCCTTTGTGGAATTCTTCCGGCGGCCGGGAGCCTGGGAGATTCTCCTTTTCGTCATCCTCTATAAAATCGGGGACGTCGCCGCCGCCCAGATGACAACACCCTATATCCTTCAGCACATCGGCTTTTCCCGGACGGAACTCGGAACCATCTTCAAGGGATTCGGCATGGCCGCCACGATCCTGGGAGGCATTGTCGGTGGCGCCCTGATGACCAAATGGAATCTGCGACGGTCCCTCCTGGTCTTCGGGATCCTCCAGGGTGTCTCCACGATCTCTTTTGTCCTCCTGGAGTTTACGGGTCGCGAACTCTGGGCCCTGAGCGTCGTCATCGGTGTGGAAAACATCTGCGGCGGCATGGGGACGGCGGCCTATATGGCTCTCCTGATGGGCTTGTGCAATGCCCGCTTCACGGCAACCCAGTACGCCCTCTTGAGCAGCCTCATGGCGGTCAGCCGCTACATCACCGGGGCCCCGACAGGGTATCTGGTGGTCGCCGCCGGCTGGGTCTGGTTCTTCGTCATCTGCACCGCCCTGGCTATTCCCGGGCTGCTATTGCTCATTCGTTATAACAAATGGGCTAACGGAATCGAGGCGGAATCATGAACGGGGCCGTGAATAGGTTCTCATTCCCGCCTTTCACTTTGCATGGCGAGCTGTAAACGGATGTGGACTATGTTGTTGTCACTATTGATTTTAACGGCTATTTCAGCCCCCGCGGAGGGCGTGGATTTCACCCCCCTCATCCCGGTTCATCGCACCGCCATGACGCCTTCCGATTCGCTCGGACCTCGCCTTTCCGTCCATAAGCAGGCAGTGGTTGTCATGCCCACCGACTGGACGACGCCGCAGGGAATCATGCAACGCTACGAAAGATCTTCCCCAAAAGATATCTGGCAGCCCGTGGGCGACGTGATCCCCGTCGTGGTTGGGCGTAACGGTCTGGGCTGGGGCATCGGCCTGCATCCCACTGTTTTACCTGAAGGTCCCGAGAAACGGGAAGGAGACGGACGGGCCCCGGCGGGCGTCTTTAGACTGAGCAGTGCCTTCGGGTATGCTCCCTCGGCAAAATATCCCTGGATTAGATTGCCTTACCGCGAAACCACCCCGGCCCTGCGTTGTGTCGATGACGTCCAGTCACGACATTATAACCGGATTGTCGATAAAAGCCAGATCAAACCGGATTGGAAAAGTGATGAGGAGATGCGCCGTGGGGACAACCAGTACCGTCTGGGCGTCGTAATCGATCATAACGCCAACCCGGCCATCCCCGGCCGGGGTTCCTGCATTTTCATCCACATATGGAAAGAATCTGATACAGGGACAGCGGGATGTACGGCCATGTCGCAGGAAAACATGGAGAGACTCCTCCGCTGGCTCGACCCCGCGGCGAACCCCATCATCGTTCAGCTACCGGCAGCAACTTATAAACAGCTCCGTCCTTTATGGGTTCTTCCATAAAGTGGACTCACCGCAAAAATACCTCCTCAATATACACCCTATCGTTTCGGATTATGGAAAATTCGGCAAAAGGTTTGATTATAAGAAAAATTTCCCCTTGACGGGCGACATCAGTTATCTCTATATTCACGGCAGGGAAATCAAGCTTACGATTTCTCCTCATTTCCCGCTTGCCTAAGGCCTGCGACAGATACTTCCCGGATAATTGGAGCGCGAACATTCTATGGAACAAAGCAGGACACCAATCAGGCCGGGGCTGACCGTCGATATCGTTGATCGTGAAAGACATATGAAATCGATGATCTATGACGTAAGCAACCGCCGGATTATCATTGCCCAAACCACCCCCCCCCTGACCAAACATAACTTGAACCGCGAAGTATCCCTCACGTTTTTGGTAAGAAAAGAAGGGCAGCCTGTTCGCTATGGAGTACAGGCCAAGGTAACTGATTTTATCGCCGACTACAAGCTGTCTTCCTCGGAAGTCACGGCAGTGGGCCTGGAACAGAGAACCCGGCTGGACACCTACAATCTGAGGCTGGATTTTCGAGTTCGTCCCCCCGCCGACAGCAACCTCAGTATCGAGTGGAAAGAACGAAGGCTCAATATCATCGACATCTCTGTAGGGGGTTTCCAATTCAGTCATCGGGGCGATGATTTGCCGGACATTTATGAAGAGTTTAAAATTGCCCTGATTATCGACGAATATTTTTTAGAACTGGCGGCAAAGGTGTTGAGGATAACGAAGTCTGTTTCTCATGATCCGGATCTGCATTATGTGGGGGCAAAATTCGTAGGCCGCAGCCGGGATTATGAACGGTATCTAATGCGAAAAATTCTTGAAATACAGCGGAAGCTGCTAATCGAAGGCAAACTCGCCTAGAGCTTGTTGAAAAAAGATCATCTGGTGCCTGTTGACTCGGAGGCAAAAGCGCGGCCGGACAGGCAGATGATTATTTCAGGTTGTGGCGGCGATGGCCTTGTGGAGGCGGTACTGCAGGGAAGACTTGCCCAGGATTGAGAAGAATCGGTCTAATTCAGGCCCTTTGGTCTGGCCGGTAATGGCGGCGCGCAGGGGCATGAAGAGCTTCTTGCCCCGCAATCCCGTTTTTCCGGGCAGAAGCGGCATCAGGGTCCCATAAAGCTCATCGCCTTCCGCATCCGTATTATTGAGGAGATCAAGGAGGCTCAAAACAACCTTTCTTGGTTCGTCGCCGGCAAGAATCTGTAACGCCCCGGCAGAGATTTCATAGGCGCTGTCATCAAATATTCGCAGATAAGGCCCGATTTCCGCCAGATTGGTGATATTGTCCCGGACGGCGTCGAGAATCCGGTGGAGACGAGCCTCATCAAGACGGCCATAGCCGGCCTCCTTGATGAAGGGCTGTATATGGCCGGTAAGTGTCGTGAGTGATTCCTTCCTGATATACAGACTGTTTAGCCACAGCAATTTGTCTTTATCGAAGATGGCGCCGCTTTTCCCTGCCCGGTCGAGGGAGAAGCTCGCGATGATTTCATCGAGCGAACAGACCTCCTTGCCTTCTCCGAACGAGGCGCCTAAGAGGGCGAGATAGTTGATTAACACCTGAGGAAGAATCCCCTGTTCACGAAACTCCCGGACGGTTGTAGATCCATGCCGCTTGCTTAGCTTCGAGCGATCCCACCCCAGGATCAGGGCGTGGTGGGCAAATTGCGGGGGTGCAAATCCGAGGGCCCGATAGAGAAGAAGCTGCAGGGCGGTGTTGGAAAGATGATCTTCCCCCCGGATCACATGGGTGATTTTCATGAGCTGATCATCAATGACAACGGCAAAATTGTAGGCCGGAATGCCGTTGGAGCGGACAATAATGAAGTCTCCCAGGGCGCTGCCCTCAAAACGCATGGGGCCCCTGATCAGGTCTGAGAAGGCAATCGTTCCGGGGGGGACATGGAAACGATAGGCCGCCGGACGACCTTCCGCCGCCAATCTTCTCCGGGCTTCGGCATTGAGATTCCGGCACTTGCCCATATAGCGAGGCATCATCTTTCGGGATAGCAGGCTCAGCCTTTCCGCCTCCAACTCCTCGTCCGTGCAATAGCAGGGATAGACAAGTTCAGCGGCGATCAGCCTTTCCAGGTGGGTGCGATAAAGCGACAACCTTTCACTTTGATGGTAGGGTCCGCAAGGACCTCCCTTTCCCGGTCCTTCATCCCATTCGATACCGAGCCAGGCCAGATCTTGCCGCAGATTTTCCTCGCAGGCCTTGGATGTCCGGACCTGATCCGTATCCTCTATGCGCAGGACAAAGCTGCCATGATAATGCTTCGCAAAAAGCCAGTTGAACAGGGCCGTGCGAGCGTTGCCGACATGGAGTTCCCCCGTTGGGGAAGGAGCAAAGCGGACACGGGGAGGCATATTCGTCATCTTGTTGAATCCATTACGTTACTTAATCCCCCCTGACCTCCCTCTCGAAGGGGGGAGGTCAGGGGGGTAAACTATCTTCATGGGTCGAATGATCGGCTGCTTATAAACTTCCTTTTGCCTCTATGGCTTCGACCAGGGCTATCGCCATGGTGGCTACGCCCTCTCCCCGCCCTACGAATCCCATCCCCTCGTTTGTTTTGGCCTTGACGCTGACCATTTCCGGGGTCATGACAAGCTCTCCGGCGATGTTATGGATCATTTCGGATATGTAGGGTCGCAATTTCGGTTCTTCCAGGACCACTGTAGCATCTATGTTGGCAATCCGAAATCCTTTATTATACGTTATTTCCCTTACCCGGCGGAGCAGCAGGAGACTCGATATGTCTTTAAAAGCTGGATCATGATCCGGGAAATGGGCGCCGATGTCTCCTTCCCCGACAGCCCCAAGAATGGCATCGCAAATGGCATGGATCAGGGCGTCGGCGTCGGAATGCCCCAAAAGTCCCTGTTGATAGGGGATGTTGACGCCGCCGAGGACAAGACGGCGATCTCCGGACCATCTGTGGCTGTCGTATCCGATACCGACTCTTACTTGTTTTTCCACTATTTGTCCCCTGTCAGGATACCGTATATGCTGCAGAGAATCGATATTCTGCCCAAGCGAGGTCCTCTGCCGTGGTGATCTTGATATTACCGGGGATACCCGCGATCATTCTCACCGGTATCCCCATCCTTTCCACCAGGACGGTGTCATCGGTGCCGTGAAAATTGTCTTCCTGTGCCTTTTGATGGGCGGCCACGATTATCGACCGCCGAAATGCCTGGGGCGTCTGGGCCAGCCAGATCTGTTCCCGATCAAGGGTATCTATCACCCTTCCCTCCCCGTCACACCGCTTCACCGTGTCCCTTACCCGTATGCCCGCAGCCACGGCTCCTTCCCGCACTGCACCGTCCACCGCTCTTTCGATCAAGGCGGATGATACAAAAGGCCGGGCGGCATCGTGAATAACAACGATCTCACAATCTGCCGGCAATGCGGCGAGTCCATTCCGGACGGAATCCTGCCTTTCCTTGCCGCCGGCAACTACCTGACGGATTTTGGTCATGGCAAAGGCATCGACAATGTCGGATTGAATCCTGTCCACATCGGCAGCGGGAACGGCGAGGACGATATCCCCGATAACCGGGGCCTCCTGGAAGATACGAAGGGTATGAACAAGTAAGGGGATGCCATGGAGGAGGAGATACTGTTTTGCCTCCCTTGTCTGCATGCGCCTGCCCGACCCGCCGGCGGGGATTACGGCTGTAATCTTCTTCTTACCGTTTGTCATGGCAATAAAAAAAGAGCCCGGATGTTTGCTTTCATCCGGGCTCGGGAAAGTATTTAGGCTTTGGATGACAAGGCAAAAGGTTTCTTGTCAACGGCCAGGGATTTCATCTCTGAAAAGATCATCCGTCCCGCCGTGGTCTGAAGAACACTGGTGACCAGCACATCCACCACGGAACCCTGATATTTATGCGCGTTGTCAACGATGATCATCGTGCCGTCATCCAGATAGGCCACCCCTTGTCCAGGCTCCTTGCCGTCCTTGATAATCTTGACCGTCATGGTTTCGCCGGGCAGGACCACCGGTTTCAGGGCATTGGCAAGTTCATTTACGTTGAGGATCTTTATTCCCTGTAATTCTGCGACCTTGTTAAGGTTAAAATCATTGGTGATGATCTTGGCATTGATCTTTCGGGCTAATGCCACAAGTTTGGCATCCACTCCTTTGATCTTAGGAAAGTCCTGTTCTCCCACTTCAACCGTTATTCCCGCCATTTTCTGCATCCGGTTCAAGATATCGAGACCACGCCTGCCCCGGGAACGTTTCAGTGAATCAGAGGAATCGGCGATATACTGCAATTCGTCAAGGACAAATCTGGGAACCATGAGTGTCCCTTCGATAAAACCCGTATCACAAACATCGGCAATCCGGCCGTCGATTATGACACTGGTGTCGAGAACTCTGGCTTCGTAAGGCTCTTTGGCTTGTCCAAAACCGAATATATTGAATTCCTCTATTTTTTTTGATCCGAGAACCAATCCGAGGTATCCCATGATTCCCGTCAGGAGGGCGTATATCCAGGGAACGACTTCCTGATTTTGTTTGATATTACTTACAAAATTTAGACCATAGGCAAGAAGAAACGCGATGATAAGACCAACTACGCAGCCTACAACTCCCCCAAGGATAATCCTCAGGGAAAACTTTCTGATATCCTGCTCCATCTTGATGACGAAGAAGGCGATCGCTAACCCGATGACGAATCCCACGGGCCACGCCCACCACTGGCTGGGTGGATAAGTCAGGTAGGCAATGAAAAAACCGCTGATAGAACAAGCAGCAATAAGTATCATTCTAATAATCATTTATTTTCACCCCCTTTCTTTTATAATTTATATATAGTGCTACTGAATCGTGAATATCGTTTTTAAATCCTCTTCGATCTTAGTTTCGTCCGACTTCGTGGCCACGGAAATTTCCTTGACCAGCAGGTTCTTTGCCGTATCCATCATCTTGCGCTCTCCGAAGGACAGGTTCTTGTCATTCTTCAAGATCAGCAGATCCCGGAGAACCCGGGCTATCTCGTAAACAGACCCGGTCTTGATCTTTTCGAGATATTCCCGATAACGCTTATTCCACGTCTGCTTGTCGATCGTAACGTCTTTATTTTTAAGGATATCATATACTTTGGAAATCTCCTTTTCAGAGATAACTTCGCGAAGACCTACAGACTTAGCGCTTTTTGTGGGAATCATGATCTTCATGCCGTTTCCCATGATCTTCAGGATGTAAAATGCCTGCTTGGTCCCCATGACTTCACGGTTCTCAATGTCCTCAATAACCCCGACGCCCTGTGCGGGGTAAACTGCCATATCGCCTATCTTAAACATCTTACACCACCTAATATATTTTGAATTCAGCATGTTAACACATTTATTCACAATAGTCAATACATCATATATAGTTATTCATCAACCGTTTCAGGTCCTCACTGAATCTTTCGGAACCATCTTCAACGTATTCATCAATGACTGCCTTCAGCCGTTGATACGTAACACGGTCATCCAGATCCGCCAGTTGCCGGTAAAGGCCCTGCCGCCTTCCCAATCGAAAGATCATTCTGTCCTCCCGGGGGAGGGAAAAGTACCGGTCGATGACGGACAGAAGCCTTTCTTTATCCTCGGGCAGCTTGCCATCCAGCTCCTCGAGAAGATTAAGGATATGGTCGCTGACAAGGGTTGTTTGTATCCCCTCTAGATGTTCGATAAAGAGGCGGATTTCTTTTACGGTATGTTCATCATCGGCAGGGGTGAACTCCCCGTTCTGCATCAGTTCATAAAGCCCCGTTCCTTTTACGACTTGCAGAGAGCGCAGCCGGACGTAATCAGGGTTGATGGCATTGATGACCTCCGCCGTGGCAATGGCGTGCTCTTTAGACCAACGATCGCCCCCTAAGCCGGGGATAACATAGGCGCAGAGGGAAATGCCCGCCGCAACAATTCTTTTGCCTCCCTCGATATGATCGGCTGCCGTGGCCCCCTTGTCAATGAAGTCCAGCAGCGGGTCGTAGCCACTCTCCAGACCGATGTGTATCCTTGACAAACCTGCGTCACCGAGTCTTTTTAATTCCCCTACGGTTTTCCTGGCGGCCGTTTTCGATCGGCAGTAGGAAGTGATCCTTTGTACATAAGGGAACTGGCTCTTTAGAAATGAAAGGATCTCGACCAGATCGTCCGTTTTCAGAATCAGGGAATTGGCGTCCTGCAGAAAAACTGATGATCCTCCCCAATACAACCAGGCACAGACAGACCGGTAGCTGTCATTATAGCCGCTGCCGTCATTGTAAATATGGCGGGCAAGGGAATCGGTAACCTCTCCGGCGCCGCCATATTTCCAGGATAAGGCCTTTATGTCATCGGCGATGGTCCGGGCCTGCCGAATATCTTCCTTGATTTCCTCAACGGAGCGGAGCTCAAACTTCTTTCTTTGATAGGTTCGGCAAAAGGCGCATTTATTCCACGGGCAGTTACGGGTTGCCCGAATCAGCAGGCTCTTTGCTTCACTTGGCGGCCGGATAGGGCCCTGTTCAAAAGATGATCCCATATAATCTACAATTCCTGACTATTCATATTAATCCGGGAATACAACTCATCACAATGTAACCATGGGTGGCCTGATATTCAAGGAAGAAATAAAAGGGGATTTCTTGCCTTGTTGTTCTGACGGATTTCAAAGTCAATATATCCTTCTCCCTTTTTTTCAGATTTTCCTGTCAGACCAATGACTTCATTTTTTTTTACCCGGCTGTCTGCCTTAACGGATCTGTTTCCCAAGTTGGTATAAACAGTGGCAAATTGTTGGTCATGCTTGATGATAATTGTCTCCCCAAAGTCCCGCAAAGGCGCTGAAAAGATGACCGTTCCCGTGGCCGCGGCGATAACGGGGGCATGATCCCGCGCTGAGATACGGATATGATTATTTACCATTCCATTTGGTTGACGTCCGAAATTGGTGGTTACGCGGCCGCGCACCGGCCACACGAATAATCCCTTTACAGCGGAATTGACACCGGGCGGCGGTTCTGGCGGCGGCGCATCCATTGGTTTCTCTTTATCCGTACCCCCTGTTTTAACCTTGGCCTGCTTCTTTCCCTCCGGGCTTAGGGCGGTGATTTTCTCCCCCTGTTCTCTTGGCTTGCGCTCCTGCTGCCGGCTTGGGGAGGAAGCTTTTTTCCCTGTCTGAGCCTTTTTTTGAGCGCCTTGGGTTTGCTGATTTTTTATTCCTGATTTTGCCGATTTTTCAACATCCAGGACTTGGACGGCATCAGGAATAAATATCACGCTGTTTTCTTCCAGGCGCCCCGGACTTTTGATATGATTGATCTCGGCAAGTTTCTGGGGGTTAGTGTTATAGGCGCGGGCAATATCAGAAATTGTTTCGCCTTTTTTTACGCTGTGATACACCCCTTTGCCCTGATAGGTAACACTCTGCTGACTGGCGCAGGCAATGACGAAAAGGCATGCGATAGCTAAAAACAGGATTTTGTGTCTCATATGAAAAAAGATAATAATATCGGGAAAAACAGCGGGAAAGGTTTCGGTTCAGGCGTTCCAGCCATGATCACCAATAAGATCGACAAAGCGGCATCCACAAATTGCCTCGGTCTTTGTTTCATTAATGTCTTCGGACAGACGCGTAACCCTTAACAGCTCCTGGCTGATGCGGCTGCCGGTGGGAATGACCAACCGGCCGCCGACAGCAAGCTGTTCCAGGAGAATCCTGGGAATCTTCGGCGCCCCGGCGGTAACGATAATCCCGTCGAAAGGTGACTCCTCCCTCCAACCATAAGTGCCATCGCCTACCCGGATGGCCACATTAAAATAATTAAGGGAATCCAGACTTTTTCGTGCTCCCGCTGCCAGCGAGGCAATCCTTTCGATGGAAAAAACCCGCTCCGAGAGCTCTGCTAGAATGGCGGTCTGATAGCCGGAGCCGGTGCCGATTTCCAGCACCTTCTCCTTTCCCGTCAGGTTCAGAGCCGCCGTCATGATGGCAACGATGTAGGGCTGAGAAATCGTCTGGCGATCTCCGATGGGCAGGGGGTTGTCGTTATAGGCCTGATCGATGAGACCTTCATCAACAAAAATGTGCCTGGGGATCTTTTCCATGACTCTGAGCACTCCCTCGTCCGCAACTCCCCGCGCCCGGATCTGGGTATTAACCATTTTCATTCTCTGTTTCAGGAAGCGATCCATTATACCCTATCCCTCTCGGAGCTGTTTTTTCTTCGGAGGAATGCGGTAAATTTCCTCCACGCGGTGATGACTTCTCAAACCCATGGCCTCCCGGGTAACGATCAGATAATAATACCGTAACTGGGCATGGTCCCAAAGGCGATTGTATTGAAGAATCATCTTGTTAATGTCCTTGAGGGCCTTTTCTTTCTCATTTTTTAGGCCATTACGGCTGGATGGCTCACACGACCGGACCTCCATGCATCTCATATGTCGCTGATATTCCTCTATATCCTGCGCCAGCCGCTGAAGTTTGACAATGGCCTTGGCAACGCTTTCTCCGGTCTGTCCCAGGACGACGGCCCTTTCCTTGAGAAATTCCTCTTGAAAAATTTCATCGACTGTTTTTTCCTTCATATTTGGAGCTTGCATTCCCAAGGCTTAGTTCACGTAAGGGATTCTACCATTTAACCAGATTAGGATCAATACAAAAGCGCCGCTGTACACATAGATCTGTCCATATTTTTCCGATAAAGCCGGAAGGGGCGACACGAAAACAGGCGGAGCAGAAAAATTCCGAAAAATTATTCTTGACTTACTTATTAAACTGTGAATTACTACAACCTCATTAATTGCGGCAAGGAGTAGGTTAAAAAACAAGATGGGTAGCAAGACTGCGCAGAACAGCTTTTATTTTTGGTATTATTATATCGGCGCACCGGACTGCCTATCGCTCACAAAGAAATAAAAACATAGAAAAATAAAAATGAGCCATGGGTGGAACGGAAGATCCCCCGTGGCTTTGTTGTTTTTGGAAGGCCATGGGACGGCGAAGGTTCCCATGGCCTTTCTTTTTTGGAGGTCTAAGCAATGATTATCATCATGAAGAAAAGCGCCACAGAAATACAGATCGATGCCGTTATCGGCTGGATCGAATCGGTCGGCTATCGGGCCCACCCTTCCCAAGGAGTGGAAAGGACAATTATCGGCATCGTCGGCGACGACCGGGGCAAGGCACAACTGAAATCGGCGGAGCACCTGCCGGGCGTGGAAAATATCATGCCCATCCTGAAACCTTACAAACTTGCCAGTCGAGAATCGCGGGACGGCAATACGGTTGTCCGGGTCGGAGATGTGGAGATCGGCGGCCCCGATTTTGTCGTCATGGCCGGTCCCTGTTCCATCGAGAGCGAGGAACAGCTCCTGGAGAGCGCCTATATTGCCAGGAAAGGGGGCGCCCAGATCCTGCGGGGAGGGGCCTACAAACCGCGTACCTCTCCCTATAGTTTCCAGGGGATGGAGGAGGAAGGACTCAAGATTCTGAAAAAAGCACGGGAGAAAACAGGACTCCCCGTGGTGACGGAGGTTATGAACACGACGGACGTGGATCTGGTGGAGCAATACGTAGATATCCTCCAGATTGGAGCCCGGAACGTCCAGAACTTCGCCCTCCTGAAGAAGGTGGGGCAGGCAAGAAAGCCCGTCCTCCTAAAACGCGGTATGATGAGCACCATTGAGGAACTCCTCATGGCGGCTGAATACATCCTTGCCGCCGGTAATGACAATGTGATCCTCTGTGAACGGGGAATCCGCACTTTCGAGACGGCGACCCGCAACACCTTGGATATCAGCGCCGTACCCGTCCTGAAGGAACTGACTCATCTGCCTGTCATCGTCGATCCCAGCCATGCCGCCGGTCACTGGAAATATGTAAAACCCCTGGCCCGGACGGCGGTCGTGGCCGGAGCGGACGGACTCATCATCGAGGTTCATCCGGAGCCGGAAAAGGCCATCTCCGACGGCGCCCAGTCTCTGAAGCCGGAAAAGTTCTACGAACTAATGGAGGAAGTGCGTATCCTGACAAGGGTCATGAAGGATCAGATCGAGGTGACACGATGAACCGCTTCAAGGTTAGCATTGAAAAAAAGATCTCCCGCTCCTATGAAGTCTATATCGGCCAGGACATCCTGGACCGGGCGGTCCTGCTTATCGCCAAGGGAAACTGGGCCAGGAAGTATTTCCTGGTAACGGATGCCAATGTCTGCGCACTCCATGGACAGAGGGTTATGGACATTTTCAAAAAGATGGGACTGCCCGTGGAAGAGATTGTTTTACCGGCGGGAGAGCGAGCCAAGACCATGGCGACCGCCGTGGCTGTCACGGAAGAGCTGCTCCGCCGAGGCGCCGATCGCACCTGCGGTCTTATCGCCCTGGGCGGTGGCGTGGTGGGTGATCTGACGGGTTTTGTCGCCTCCATCTTTATGCGGGGTATCCCCTACCTCCACCTGCCTACCACCCTTTTGGCCCAGGTGGACAGCAGCATCGGCGGCAAGACAGGCGTGGATCTGCCGGTGGCTAAAAACATGCTGGGGACCTTTTATCAACCCAAGGCGGTCTTCACCGACCTGTCCTTCTTGGGAACGCTTCCCGGCGCCGAATTCAAAAACGGCTTGGCGGAAATAGTAAAATGCGCCATTATCGACGACCCTGGCCTCCTGGAGATTCTCGAAGATAAAGCGGCGGGCTTGAAGTCTGACAGCGATCTGGCCGCCTTGATTTCCATTGTGACGAGAACCTGTGAAATCAAGAAGAAAATCGTCGAGATCGATGAGCAGGAGCATGGTTTGAGAAGGATTCTCAATTTCGGACACACCCTGGGACATGCCATCGAGGCGGAAGCCGATTATGCCATTCCTCACGGTGAAGCCGTCTCCATCGGCATGGCGGCGGCCCTCACCCTTTCGGAGCGTCTCGGACACCTGCCGGCCGCCGACCGGGACAGGATCATCCGACTCCTGCAAAAGACAGGTCTTCCCGTCCGCATGCCCCCAGGCATGAGCAGCGACGGCGTCCTGGCCAGGATGCAGCGGGACAAGAAAAAAGAGGGGAATGTTGTTCACTTTGTCCTCTTGAAAAGACCCGGCATGCCTTTTGTCAACGGCGGCGTCCCGGAAAGCACGATCAGGGAGATCATCGAGGGGCTGAAACAATGACGGGAAAATCGCTTGCACAACTTCGAGAAGCCATCCGGGAAATCGACGGGGATATTTTACGGCTTCTCAACGAACGGGCGGCCCGCTCCGTCGAAATCGGTCAGGTCAAGCGTTCCCATGGCGTCGATGTTTACAGCCCTGCCCAGGAATCCCGGGTTATTGATTTTCTGAGCAAGCACAACACCGGGCCCTTGAATGATGCTGCCGTCAGGGAGATTTTTCGGGAGATTTTTTCATCTTCCCGGGCCTTGCAGGAACCACTGACGGTAGTTTATTTGGGACCGGAGGCCTCATTCAGCCATTTAGCCGCCCTTGCCCATTTCGGACGCAGTGCGGAACTGGTCCCAACCGGGACGATCGATCAGGTCTTTGACCTTGTCGAGAGAGGTAATATCGCCTTGGGAATCGTCCCGGTAGAAAATTCGACGGAAGGTTCCGTAGGGCATACCCTCAGAAGATTGATCGCGACACCGCTCGATATTCGGGCGGAAGTATTTCTGCGGATTTCCCAGTGCCTGATGTCTCACTGTTTAAGGAAGGAGGAGATCCACAGGGTCTATTCCCATCCTCAGGCCCTCGCCCAGTGCCGGAACTGGCTTAGGGAAAACCTGCCCCAGGCCGAACAAGTGGAGACCGCCAGCACCTCGGAGGCGGGCCAGCGGGCCCATATCGACCCGGAAGGGGGGGCCGCCGTGGGAAGCCGTCTGTCGGCAGCGATCCACGGCCTGTCCATCCTGGCAGAGGATATCGAGGACAATCCCGCCAACACCACCCGCTTTCTAGTCATCGGCAAAAGTAAAGGCGAGCCGACGGGACGGGACAAGACATCGATCCTCTTCGGAACCCCCCATGTCCCGGGGGCCCTTTTTAAGTCCCTGGAAACTTTTGCCCGGGAGCAGATCAACCTGCTCAGGATCGAGTCTCATCCCCTGCGGGACCGGATGTGGGAATACCTTTTCTTTGCCGATTTTGCCGGTCATCAGGAGGATGAACAGGTCAGACAGTGTTTGCAGGATATGGAGGGCAGGACTACCTTTCTCAAGATCCTCGGTTCCTATCCCCGGGGGGAGGAGACGACATGATTTGCGCCTCCCTGATGGCCGGGACGATGGCAGGGGCCATGGAAAAAATGACTGCCCGTTTCCGCCATGCCGACCTGCTGGAATTGCGGATCGACCTGATTGCCGATCTGGACCTGCCGGCCCTCGTAAAAGCGAAAACGGGCCCGGTTCTCATTACCAACCGCCGGCGTGATGAAGGGGGAGGTTTTCGAGGAACGGAGGAAGAACGGGTTTTTCTCCTTTGTGAGGCCGTCCGTCTTAAGGCGGAATATGTGGACATGGAAGCCGCCACGGACGATGGCCTGGCCCGGCATGTTCTTGGCGCTGCGGCAAGGCAGGGATCTCACACCAAAATAATTGTTTCCTTTCATGATCTTAACGCCACCCCGCCGGAGGGTGCCTTGCGTCGGATCTGGGGCGCCTGCCGGGAAAAGGGCGGCGATATCGTAAAGATCGTAACCCATGCCCGGCGCAGCGAGGACAATCTGCGGGTTTTGTCCCTGATCCCCTATTCCCGGAAAAGAGGGCAGGACATCATTGCCTTCTGTATGGGGGAGCAGGGTCGGATCAGCCGGGTTATGGCCACGCTGCTGGGATCTTACCTCACCTTTGCCTCCCTGGACAAGGGGGAAGAGACGGCGCCGGGGCAGTTGACCGTCGAGGAAATGAAGAAGATCTTTAGCATTTTGGCATAGAAGCGAAATTGTCGGGCATAGTCTATCTTCACATTCCGAGATCCGATCTGGTTGAGGACAGGCTATGGCGGAAATCTTGAGAGTAGCAATAAGGGGCGGCTGTCCAGTTATCGTCATTCCCGCTTTCGCGGGAATGACGTCTTTGACATATATTGTTGCCGGAGTGATAAAAATACTGGATTCCGGGTCAAGCCCGGAATGATGAAAGGTGAGTGCGACGAAATTGATTCATGGACGTACGAGAGTATTTTCAGGTGAATAGAACAGATCGGAAAAAACATTTTGCCCTTTTCGGCAATCCCGTCGGCCACAGCCTCTCCCCCTGGATGCACCGGACCGCTTACGAGGAAATGGGGATTGCGGCCCGGTATGTCGCACGCCGGGTGGGAAATGCCGGCGAAATCGTCCCCATGATGAAATCACAGGGGATCGACGGGGCAAGTGTCACCTTGCCCTTTAAGGAAGCGGTCATCCGGGGCCTGGATGAAATCACGGCAAGCGCCCGGACCATCGGCGCCGTCAATACGATCATTAACAGGGAAGGCAGACTTGTCGGGGACAACACGGATTGGATCGGCTTGATCCGGGATCTGAAGGATCATCTGCCAATCAGGGGGAAAACTTTTGCCGTCCTCGGGGCGGGGGGGATGGCCCGGGCCGCCGTCTTCGGCCTCCTTCAGGAGGGAGGGATACCGGTAATCTTCAACCGGACTCCGGAGCGGGGCGCAGCCCTGGCCCGTGCTTTTAACAGTCAGTCCCTGCCTCTTGACGCCCTGAACGGCTTCCGGGCCGAAGCCTTGATCCAGACCACCCCGGTCGGCATGGCCCCCGATACGGACAGATCGCCCCTGAAAAAGGAGATCCTGACCAATTTCCGCTATGTCATGGATGCCATTTACAACCCCCTGGCAACGAAGCTGCTCCGGGATGCGCAGGAGATGGGCTGCCTGACAATCAACGGCGTGGGTCTCTTTGTCCATCAGGGGGCAGAGCAGATCCGGATCTGGACGGGCCGGGAGCCGCCCCTGGCCACGATGCGGCAAACCGTTCTTGCCGCTCTCCAAGAGGGTCAGCCTGAAGATGGGACGGCTTCGTAAAAAGTCCGGATGCGGCGTTGCGCTGCATCCTTCGTCCCTTTGGAATAAAATAAGGTGAAATATTTGTGGATACTATAGAAATCAAGCCACTATCTCATCCCCTCGACGCCACGGTAACCATGCCCGGCTCGAAGAGCCATACCCAGCGGGCGCTGATTCTGGCGGCCATTGCCACCGGGGAATCCATCCTCCACAATCCCCTCGTGTCGGAGGACACCTCTTATCTCATCGCCGCCCTGCAACCTCTGGGTGTAGACATCAGCCGCCGTGACGGGGATTTATACATCGTCGGCACCGGAGGCCGCCTGGCCGATCCGGGCCAAGAGCTCTACCTGGGGAACAACGGCACGGCCATGCGCATCCTGACCGGTCTGGTGGCCATTGGCCCGGGTGCTTTCACCCTGACGGGAAGCGAGCGCCTCCGGGAAAGGCCCCTCGCGCCACTTCTGGAGGCCTTGAGAAAACTCGGCGTCGATGCCCGGGGCCGCGACCGGGCAGGCTACCCCCCCGTTCTTATCCGGACGCCGGGACTGCGGGGGGGCACGATAATTCTCCGGGACATCGAAAGCAGCCAGTACATCTCGGCCCTCCTGATTTCAGCCCCCTATGCGGCGGGCGATACGAACATCGAATTGACCGGGCGCATTCCATCCCTGCCCTATGTCAACATGACCGTCGCGGCCATGAAGGAATTTGGCGTGGAAGTGGAAGTAGCAGCCCCCTGCCGCTACCTTATAAAAGGCAACCAGTGTTATCGGGGAGTAAGCTGCCGGATCGAAGGCGACGTCTCCAGCGCGTCCTATTTTTTCCTGGCTGCCGCCCTCTGCCCGGGGAAAATTAGGGTCGAAAACGTCAATCCCCACAGCCTGCAGGGCGATATCGGCTTCCTTTCCCTTCTGGAGGATGCGGGCTGTTTCGTTAATCGGAAGGAAAACGGGGTGGAGCTGACGGGTTGCCCGCTGCCCGGGGGAGACCTTACCTTTGATCTCAAGGATATGCCCGACATGGTCCCCACGCTGGCCGTTCTCTCCGCCTTGCGACCGGGACGGACGGTCATCACCAATGTGGCCCATCTGCGCCTGAAAGAAAGCGACCGTCTGGCGGCCATGGCCACGGAACTGAGAAAAACGGGAATTCAGGTTGAAGAACGGCAGGACAGCCTCGTCATCACCGGCGGGCAGCCCCAGGGTGCGGAAATTGAGACCTACAACGATCACCGGATTGCCATGAGCTTTGCCATTTTAGGCTTGGCCGTCCCGGGAATGAATATAAAGAACCCCGCTTGCGTGGATAAATCCTTCCCAGGCTTCTGGAAAGAGCTGGATAAGCTATATCATAAATGATAACGAAGTTTTGCCATAGTGTGGACGATCAAATTTTCGTATTATGAAGGAAGCAAGGATTGGGCCCGGACTTATGAATATCGTTTTGATGGGATACCGCGGCTGCGGAAAGACCACCGTCGGCAGAATCGTGGCAGAAAAGCTACGGCGCCCGTTTTTTGATACCGACGCTATGATCCAGGAGCGATCGGGAAAGACGATCAGGGAAATCGTCACCGATGGGGGATGGGAGGTATTCCGTTCGCTGGAAAGGAGTGCCGTCGATGAACTCGCCGGGAGGGAAGGATGCATAATAGCGTTAGGCGGCGGCGCTGTCCTCGACAAGGAAAATGTGAAAATGTTAAAGGAAAACGGGATTTTTGTCTGGCTGACGGCGGATGGGGCAACCATCGCGTGGCGTCTGAAGAACGATCGGGTGAGCAATGATCAGCGACCTTCCCTTTCCGGTATGGATACGGGTGTGGAAATTGAGATCGTGTTGCGGGAACGGGAACCGGTCTATCGGGCGGTTGCCGATAGGATCATAGATACGACCGGACGCTCGGCAGCGGAAGTTGCGGCTGAAATTATTATGGAACAGAAACAGGAGAGAAAAGAATATGTCAGGTAATACCACGGGCGTGCTTTTTCGGGTCACTACCTGGGGGGAATCCCACGGCCCTGCCCTCGGGGCGGTCATCGATGGCTGCCCGCCTCTTATGGAATTGACGGAGGCGGATATCCAGAGGGAATTGGAGCGGCGAAAACCGGGCCAGACCAAGGCGTCGTCTCCCCGCAAGGAAGGCGACCGGGTCGAGATCCTCTCGGGGATCTTTGAGGGAAAAACGACGGGAACTCCCATTTCTCTTATCATTTGGAATCGCGACGTCAAAAGCGGGGACTACGAAGCTCTCCGGAACGTCTTCCGGCCGGGGCACGGGGATTATACTTATGCGCAGAAATACGGCATCCGGGATCACCGGGGCGGGGGAAGGGCTTCCGGCCGGGAAACGGCCGCCCGGGTCGCCGCCGGGGCCGTTGCCCGGAAAATACTCGCCCGGGAAGGGATCGTGGTCGGAGCCTATACCCTCGCCTTGGGTAGCGTGGGAGCGGAAGCCGGGATCATTGCCGAGGCGGGGCATAATCGCTTTAACTGCCCCGACCCGGGAGCGGCGATAAAAATGGCAGCGGCGCTGAATAAGGCTCGACAGGCAGGGGATACCCTCGGAGGTGTCGTGGAGATAATAGTGCAGGGTTGCCCCGCCGGTCTCGGCGCCCCCGTCTTTGACAAGCTTGACGCCGATATAGCCAAGGCTCTCATGGGTATCGGCACGGTTAAAGGGGTAGAGATCGGCGCCGGTTTCGCCGCCGCGGCCATGACCGGTTCGCAGTGCAACGACCCGCTTTTCCCTTCGGGATTTGCCGCCAATAATGCCGGAGGGGTCCTGGCGGGGATCGCCAGCGGTCAGGAACTCGTGATCCGGGTGGCCTGCAAGCCCATTCCCTCTCTCGCCCGGGAGCAGGATACGGTGGACATAAACGGAAAACCCGTGAAGCTGACCGTTGGCGGCAGGCACGACGTCTCCGTCATTCCCCGGATTCTCCCGGTCTGCGAAGCGATGGTCTGCCTAGTCCTGGTTGATCACCTCCTGCGGCAACGGGCCATTGCCGGTTTCTCAGCGGGATGAAAGGGAAGGGGGAGGTTTAATAGTGAGAGCAGATAATTTTTCGATCGGGATCATCGGCGGCACGGGGGGGATGGGCAAGTGGTTTGCCTCTTTTTTTCAGCAGGAAGGTTATTCCGTGCAGATTTCGGGGCGCCGCACCGGCCCCGACCCCCGGCAGATGGCGGCGGCTTGCCCGGTAGTTATCGTTAGTGTCCCCATAGCAGCGACGGACGCGGTCATCCGGGAGGTAGGCCCCTCTATGACCCGCGACTCCCTCCTCATGGATCTCACCTCCCTGAAGGAGGCCCCCGTCCGGGCCATGCTGGAGACCTCCGTGTCCGAGGTAATCGGCCTCCACCCCCTCTTCGGTCCCCGGGTCGCCTCCCTGGACGGTCAAAACATCGCGGTTTGCCCCGCCCGGGGGAAACGCTGGCTGCCCTGGCTGCAAGACATCATGGAGAAAAACGGGGCCCTCCTCGTGGAGACCACACCGGAGGGGCACGACAAGATGATGGCCCTCGTCCAGGGCCTGAACCATTTCAACACCGTCGTGATGGGGCTGACCCTGGCCGGGTCGGGTGTCTCCCCGGAGGATTTGAGATGTTTTTCCACGCCTGCCTTCCGGGAACGGCTCGATCACCTGGGCCGGATCGTCGCCCACCCTGACCTCTACGCCCAGCTTATCGCCGCAAATCCCCACACGGGCAAATTCATGATTTCATACAGGAAGAACCTCGACGAACTCCAGGCGGCGCTCCACGGCGGCGATGCCGCCGCTCTGACGAAAATGATTAATAAAATGAACCTCTAATAACACACATCAGGATATTTTATTTACGTCCATTCCGGCTTTGATTGCGAGTTTATATGATTCCCTTTTAAAGTAGATTCCGAACCCGAGAAGTCCCGCCGATCCTGCCACGGCCACAATCATCCACACAAATATCGCCCTTAATCCTGCTTGCGTGTAGGCAAAAAAAAGCGCCGGCATGCTCATCATGGTGAGAAATAGACCGGCATGAAAAAGGCGATCCCCGATCAGCCAATATTTTGCCGCCCGGGGCGCCCTTTTCTTCATCCGCTCATAAAGGGGGTAATCCAGAGATTTTCCCTTATTCGAACGAGCAGACATATTCCGCAACTCCTTCGTTCACGGTGATTTCAAATGACGACTTACCCGGCACAAGAAAAAGTGTTCCTGGCCCGTAAGCGGCCCAGTGATCAGATCCGGCCTGCCTCACTCGACAGCTGCCGGCGATGATCTCCATTCTTTCCGGGGCGTCGGTATTGAAGGCAAATGAACCGGGGAAGATCAGTCCCACGGTTTTTTTCTTTCCATCCTTGAAGAGAATCGTATGACTAATCACTTTCCCGTCAAAATAGATATTTGCCTTGCAGAGCACACTGACATCATCAAACCGTTCCACCGTGTTTATCGACATTGGTCACCTCCATTGATTGCTTCCCTTCGGGATTCTGTTTGATCGCCCCGCCTGAACCGCCTATCAGACAATAAGGCACTTGTTATCATAGACAGACGAAAAAGGCGCCTTCACGGCGCCTTTTTTATTTAAACAGCCCGGCAAAGCGCCATTTTCTCCGTTTTTTCCAATTCCCATTGAGATACGCGTAATTGGCCAGCAACGGCAGGACCGAAGTTGCCTCCGCGTAAACCATTTTTTCATAAGCCACGTCCACCTTTCCCCACGATTGGGCCTCCCTCAGGGTGGAACTGGAGCAAGCTCCGTCCCGGACATCCGCCACGGTGATCTGGATAGCGTATTTATGCATGGGGACTTCCTTGCCGAGGATCTCGGCACAGATGACCGTATCCTGCACGAAATTCTTGGGAACGCCGCCGCCGATCATGAGCAGCCCCGTGGTCCCCGCCTTGATCTTGATCATTGTCAGTTCCCGGAAATCTTTCACCGAATCGATGGATAAGCAGTTATCGGGCCGTTCATGCTGATGGAGTACGAGGCCGAATCCGGCGCTGCTGTCGGAAAAGGCGGGGCAGAAAATAGGGACGTCGTTTTCATAGGCCGCCTGGACAAGGGAATCCTTTTTCTTGGCGTGGGTGGTCAGGTATTTTCCCATTTCCCAGATGAATTCCCGGGAGGAGTAAGGTTTGGGGGGCAGGGCATCGGCTATCTCCTTGACGGTGCGGTCACAACTCTGCAACTGCTCTTCATCGATATAGGTGTCATAGATCCGGTCGACGTAGAGGGAACGGAGCAGCTGGTCGTCCACATGGGGCGAACCTTGATAGTGACAGAAGCCGAGGGCCTCGAAGAAGTCCATGTCCACAATCGCAGCGCCGGTGGCCACAATGGCGTCCACCATGTTGCTTCTGACGAGATCTACATATATCTGCATACACCCGGCGGCAGAAGTGCTGCCGGCAATGGTCAGGATCACGGCGCATTTTTTGTCCTTCAGCATCCTGTCGTAGATGTCGGCGGCATCCCCCAAGTCCCTGGCAGTAAAGGACATTTTTTTCATGGCCTCGACAATGTCCACGGCGTTAAAAGACTTGATGTCGATATGCTGGACCGGCGTTTTCAAAAGGACTTTTTTGTTCATATACTCCCCAATTCTAAAAAGATATTTTCCTTTAAATCATAGCCGGATAAATGTCAATGACTTAAGAAAAACTACCTTGTCATCCCCCCTGATTTCTGATACGCCTCGCTCCAGAAAGAAGGCTACTCATGCAAGATGTCTGGACAGTCAGCCAGCTCAGCGAACATATAAAAACCCTTTTGGAAGCCCGGTTCGAAGCCCTCTGGGTCGAGGGGGAGGTATCCAACCTGCACCGGCCCGCATCGGGTCACAGCTATTTCACCTTGAAAGACGACCGGAGTCAGATCCGGGCGGTGATCTTCCGGTCGGCGCAAAAGCTGCCCTTTGCTCTCGAAGACGGTCTGCATATCGCCTGCCGGGCCCGCCTTACCGTCTATGCCCCGCGGGGAGATTATCAGCTTATCATTGACCGGGTGGAACCAAGAGGGCTGGGGGCGCTCCAGAAGGCCTTCGAACAGCTCAAGGCCAAACTTCAGGCGGAGGGATTGTTTGATGAGAGTCATAAAAAGCCCATACCCTTCCTGCCGAAGCGCATTGGCGTGATCACCTCCCCCACCGGCGCCGTAATAAGGGATATCCTTCAGGTAACGGGCCGGCGTTTCCCCGCAGTTCCCATCCTTATCGCCCCCGTGCGGGTCCAGGGACCGGAAGCGCCGCCGGAGATTGTCAAGGCCATCGACGCCCTGCAGAGACAGCGTGGCATCGACGTTATTATCGTGGCCCGGGGAGGGGGCTCCCTGGAGGATCTCCATCCCTTCAACATGGAAGACGTAGCCCGGGCGGTTTTCCGCTCCCCGATTCCCATCGTCTCCGCCGTCGGCCATGAAACGGATTTTACCATCACGGATTTCGTTGCCGACCTCCGGGCGCCGACCCCTTCCGCGGCGGCGGAAATGGTTGTCCCGTCCCGGGGACAACTGTGCCGGCAAGTAGACGGCTGCTATTGGCGCCTTCTGCAAGTCCAGCGGCGATTGGCGGCCCGGCGCCGGGAAAGGGTCGCCGAGGCAACCGGACGTCTTAAATCGCCGGATCGAATCCTGGGCGATTTCCGCATGATCCTTGATGATCACCTGGATAAGTTGACCTTGTCCCTGAACCGGACCATCGCTGCTCGCAGCCAGGATTTGCGCTTCCTGAAGACCCGCCTTGCTCAGGCCGGTCCCGGCGACATAATCGACAATTCCCGGATGATCGTCGCCCACCGCCGACAGCAGCTTGTAGGCGGGATAGTGAGCTGCATCAAAGAGCACAGGCATGCAATGGATAGGCAACGGATCGCCCTCCAGAGCCTCAGTCCCCTGGGGGTTTTGCAAAGGGGTTACAGTATCACCCGCCGGCTCCCGGAGGGTACCATCGTGAAAAATGTGGATATTCTTGCCGCCGGTGATCATATCGATGTTCAGGTAGCCCGGGGAAATATCCGCGCCCGGGTGGAAGATGTGGTATAAGAGGACCTTTGGAAGGAAGAAATAATGGCCAAGGATAAATTTGAAGAAGCCCTGAAAAAACTGGAAGAATTGGTTAAAAGGATGGAATCCGGCGATCTCGCCCTCGATGACTCCCTGAAGGCCTTCGAGGAAGGGATCCGCCTGATTCGTTTCTGCACCGGGAAACTCGATGAGGCGGAAAGAAGGGTGGAAATTCTTATCAAGAATGGTCAGGGCGACTTTACCACGGCGCCCTTCCCGCGGGATGAAGGCGATGCCTGAGCAAGGGACGACCCTGGAAACCTATCTCGCGGAACGTAAGGCCCTAATCGACGCAGCCCTCGAGCGGTTCTTCCCCGAGGCAAAGGACGGTCCGGAAATCATCCATCAGGCGATCCGCTATAGTCTTTTCGCCGGCGGCAAGCGGCTGCGACCTATTCTCTGTGTAGCCGCCGCCGAAGCTGTCGGCGGCCGCGGACAGGATTTCCTTTCCTGCGCCTGCGCCCTGGAAATGATCCACACCTATTCGCTGATCCATGACGACCTGCCGGCCATGGACAATGACGACTATCGACGGGGAATGCCCACGAGTCACCGGGTCTTTGGCGAAGGGATCGCTATCCTGGCCGGGGACGCCCTGTTGACCGAGGCCTTCCATCTCCTCTCCCGCCCGGAATTCACAAGGGATGACGACGCGGGGAAACGCCTCCAGGTAGTGAATCTTATTGCCCGGGCGGCAGGGGCGGCCGGAATGGTCGGGGGGCAGGCCATGGATCTGCAGGGGGAAGGAAAAACCTTGGCCATAGAGACCATCGAGGACATGCACCGGCGCAAGACGGGGGCCATGCTCACCGTTTCCGTCGTCTCCGGGGCCATCCTTGCCGGAGCGACAGCGGCACAGGCCGAAGTCCTTTCCCGTTACGGTCAAGATATCGGCCTTGCTTTTCAGATCGCCGATGATATCCTGAATGTTACCGGCGACAGCGCCCTGATGGGCAAAGGTACGGGCAGCGACATTTCCCGAGGAAAAACGACCTTTCCCGCTCTGATGGGATTGGAGTCCTCCCGGAGACGCCTGACGGAGCTGGTCGAGGGAGCTGCTGCGCACCTTGCCGGTTTCGATCACCGGGCCGAACCCCTAAGGCAGATTGCCAGATATATAATGGAAAGAAATAGATGAAACGAATTCTCGACAGCATCAACGACCCTGAAGATATCCGGCGCCTCGATCTCCCGTCTCTGAACATCCTTGCCCAGGAAATACGGGAGCTTATCGTGGAGACGGTATCGAGGACCGGCGGCCACCTTGCCTCCTCTCTCGGCGCCGTGGAGCTGACCCTGGCGATCCACTACGTCTTTAATACCCCCCGGGACAAGCTTATCTGGGATGTGGGACATCAGGCTTACGCCCACAAGATCATCACCGGACGCCGGGATGTTTTCCACACCCTGCGCCGGAAGGGTGGCATCAGCGGATTCCCGAAGCGGGAAGAGAGCATTTATGATGTTTTCAATGTCGGTCACAGCAGCACTTCCATTTCTGCGGCAACGGGGATGGCCGAGGCCCGGCGCCTGAAGGGAGACAACAATAAGGTCGTTGTGGTCATAGGCGACGGTTCCATGTCGGCAGGCATGGCCTTCGAAGGTCTGAACTGGGCGGGAGATCGCAAAGAGGACCTGGTCATCATTCTCAATGACAATGAAATGTCTATTTCTCCCAACGTGGGGGCCTTGTCTTCCTATTTGAACCGCATCATGACCGGAGAGGCGGTTACCCGGATGCGCACGGATATTAAGACTTTCCTGAAGAGTATCCCCTCCATCGGCGGCCATATGTTGAATTTTTCCCGGCAGGTCGAGGAATCACTCAAGGCCTTTTTCTTGCCCGGGGCCCTTTTTGAAGACCTCGGATTCACCTATGTGGGCCCCCTGCAGGGGCACCGTCTGGACCGCCTAGTAAAAAATCTTCAGAATATCAAGAAGATGGAAGGCCCGGTCCTTGTCCACGTCCTGACGAAAAAGGGGAAGGGATACCTATATGCCGAGGAGGAACCCCTCCGCTTTCACGGCATCTCGTCTTTTTGCGTCGAAACGGGGCAGCCTGCCGACGCCGATACCTGCCCCACCCCCATAACCTATACAAAGATGTTCGGCGAGACTATCGTTCGTCTCGCCCGGCAGGAAGGGAGAATTGTAGCGATCACCGCCGCAATGTGCGACGGCACCGGTCTGGACCAGTTCGCCCGGATCTTTCCGGAGCGCTTTTTCGACGTCGGCATTGCGGAACAGCATGGCGTCACCTTCGCCGCCGGTCTGGCTGCAGAGGGAATGATCCCCTTTGTGGCCATTTATTCCACCTTCATGCAGCGGGCCTATGACCAGATTATCCATGATGTCTGCCTCCAGAATCTCCATGTCGTTTTTTGCCTCGACCGGGGCGGTTTTGTCGGCGATGACGGTGCTACCCACCACGGCGTTTTTGACCTGACCTATCTGCGGGCCGTCCCGAACATGATCGTCATGGCCCCGAAAGATGAAAACGAACTGCAGCACATGTTGAAAACAGCCTTGGAGTGCGAAGGTCCCGTGGCCGTTCGTTATCCCCGGGGCAGCGGCAGGGGCGTTCCTGTCGACGAAACGCCCGTTCCCCTGGAAATCGGCAGGGGGGAAATCCTCTGTGAAGGTTCGGACCTGGCCATCATCGCCATCGGCGCCACCGTCGATGCCGCTCTCAGCGCGGCGGAAGAACTCCGGAAAGAAGGCATCTTTGCCCGGGTCATCAACGCACGCTTCGTCAAGCCCCTGGATGAAGAACTCATGTGCAGGACCGCAAAGGAGCTAAAAAAGCTCGTTATCGTGGAGGAAAATGTCCTTATAGGAGGCTTTGGGAGCGCGGTGCTGGAAACCCTGGCCAGACAAGGGGTCAACAATGTCCAGATCCGGCAGTTGGCCATCCCGGATGCCTTTGTTGAACACGCCACCCAGCGGGAGCTCAGGCACATCGCCGGCATCGATAAAGACGCAATTCTTGCCGCAGCCCGGGAATTTGTAAAATAAATGTCCGAGATATGACTAAGGTCCGTTTAGATATTCTCCTTGTGGATCGCCGGCTGGCGCCGACCAGGGAAAAGGCCCGGGCCATGATCCTCGCCGGCGCCGTCCTTATTGACGAACAGTGTGCGGATAAAGCCGGAACCCTCATTGATCCCCATGCATCCCTGCGCATTAAAGGAGAACCATCTCCCTATGTAAGCCGGGGGGGGCTGAAGCTGAAAGGGGCACTGGAGGCATTTGAAATCGATGTCAGGGACCTGGTGATCCTGGATGCAGGGGCGTCTACGGGGGGATTTACCGACTGTCTGCTCCAGGAGGGGGCCCAAAAAGTCTATGCCCTGGATGTGGGGTACGGCCAATTGGCCTGGCGGCTGCGCCAGGATCCCCGGGTGGTAGTCATTGAGCGTACCAATATCCGTTACTTTGACGGGAAGGGCATTGAGGAAGATCTGGACATGGCCACCGTGGATGCGTCTTTCATCTCCTTGAAGCTAATAATTCCATCTATTTGCCGCCTGGTAAGGCCGGACGGGTTTATCCTGGCCCTGATCAAACCCCAATTCGAAGTAGGGAGAAAACTGGTGGGTAAGCACGGCGTTGTCCGGGAGCCCGCCTTGCATCAGCAGGTCATCGAGGAGATGAAAAACTTTTTTCAGGAAACGGGGCTGGAGGTGCTGGGAACCTGTGAGTCCCCCCTCGTCGGGCCGGCCGGAAACCGTGAATTTTTTATCTATGCGAAAATCCCGAAATGAGTATCAAGCTTGCGGAAACAGCAGGGTTTTGTATGGGGGTCAGGCGGGCCGTGGACATGGTCCTCGAACTGGCCCAGCACAAAGGCCGGAAAACGATCTACACTTACGGACCCCTGATTCATAACCCCCAGACCGTGGAGTTGCTAAAGAGCAGGGGCATTATTCCCGTCGCCCGGCTCGAAGAAATTCCCCCCGGAGAAGCGGGGGTCGCCATCATTATTCGCGCCCACGGCATATCTCCTCAGGAACGAAAAGGGATCAAGGAAAAAGGGCTGAGAATTATTGACGCCACTTGCCCCAAGGTCGGCCGCGTCCAGGCCATCATCAAAAAACACGCGGCCCAGGATTTCACGATCCTCATCATCGGCGACGCCCAGCACCCCGAGGTAAACGGGCTTTTGGGATATGCCTACGGGAATGGCATGGTGATCAACCACCCCGTAGACGTCCCGCATCTTCCCGCTCTGGACAAGGTATGCGTCGTCGCCCAAACGACCCAAAGTGTCGATGAATATCAACTTATCGTCGAGGAGATCCGCAAACGGTTCCCCGACGCCGTCATTTTCGATACTATCTGCGATTCAACGGAAAAAAGACAAATGGAGGTAAAATCCCTGGCGGAAGAAATGGACGCCATGATTATTGTCGGAGGCAAAAACAGCGCCAATACGCAGCGTCTGGCCGCATTGTCGGAGCTGCAGGGGGCCCCGACCTTCCATGTGGAAACGGCAAATGAGCTGAGTGCGGAAAAGTTGAAATCCTATAAAAAGATTGGTGTTTCCGCCGGCGCCTCCACTCCCAACTGGATCATCGACCGGGTTGTCGACAATGTCACTACCCAGCAGACCGAACAGGCCCCAAAGGTAAAATTATTCTTGAAATTCTGGATCTGGATGGTCAGAACGGATCTTTATTCCGCCGTTGGGGCCGGCTGCCTTGCCGTTGCCAGCATGTTACTCCAAGGCCTTGATATTCAACCTCTTTACGTCCTGATTACCGCTCTATATGTCTATGCCATGCATACCCTGAACCGTTTCATCAATCGGCAAACGGGCAGTATCATCGGCTCTTTCCGGGAAGACTCTTACCGCAGGCATGAAAAAACGTATATCAGAACCGCCGTTTTGTCCCTGATTGTCGCCCTGGGGGCCGGCTTTTTTTCGGGACCGGCCCCATTCCTCTTTCTCCTGATCATGTCGACCCTTGGCATTCTCTATAACGCGAATCTGTTACCCGTGGGTTGGCGATTCCGGAGCGTCAAAGACCTGCCGGGATCAAAAAATGTATCCATGGCCTTTGCCTGGGCCGCCATCGCCGCCGTTCTCCCCCCCCTGGCCGAGGAGCTGACCCTGACGGCGGCCACGGGTGTCTCTTTTGCCTTTATCTTCGGGATCGTGTTCATCCGTTCGGCCCTGTCCGACGTCCTGGATATACAAAGCGACAAACTCATCGGCAGGGAGACGATCCCCGTCCTTATCGGCAAGACCAACACCCAGAACCTGCTCCACCTGGCTTCCCTGCTGCTTCTCCTGCTGCTTGTCACCGCTTCTCCTCTGGGATGGACAACATCGGCAAGTTTTTTCCTGCTCCCCCCCGTTATTTATATATGGATTTGCTTCCAGGTTTATGATAGAAAACCGGGTCTTATCGGGGTAGTCATGGAAGGTATTCTGGAAACGGCTTATATCATTGCCGGGTTTAGTATGGGAATATGGATTTTGATCAGCAGGGGGACATGGGCATGAAGAAAATATCTTGGTTTTGGGCGGGACTCCTGACGGCGGTGCTCCTGAGCATCATCGCCTGTGGCGGGTCTATCCGCTATGCGGAGAGAGACCCGGATATGAAGGATTTTCATCCCCGGACCATCGGCCTGCTATACGTCGACGTGGGAACCTATGGGGAGGCGCGAGGCGTCATCGATGAGATAATAGTTGCGGACCTGATTGACAGGCGTTGGTTTGCCACTGTCTTGACGTCCGATGCCCTGAAGAATAAGCTCAAGAACAATCAGGAGTTTCAAAAAACGGTGGCCGATTACCTCCTGAAGCTCAATACCGTGAATTACTCTGACCCCGTTCTGAGTCAACAGATTGGAGAATCCTTGAAGATCGAAGCCTTTCTCGTCGTCACGGTCGATTCCTGGAATTATACAACGGAAAAACAGGAAAACGTGGCCAAGGCAGGTCTGAGCATGAAACTTATCGACGCCACGACGGGGAGAATCGCCTGGAAGGCGGGGCACAATATAGTAAAGGAATATACATTCTTGAAACCGGATTTAAAAGATGTGGGGAAGAGCGTAGTGAGCGCCATGATCGGCGCCATGCCCCATTAACAAATGCAATCGGGGAGCACATTATGAAAGAAAAGGTACAAAACGCAATCGACAAGATTCGGCCGAACCTTCAGGCGGACGGCGGGGACGTGCAACTCATCGATGTCACGGAAGACGGCATCGTGAAGGTAAAGCTCGTAGGGGCTTGTCACGGCTGCCCCATGGCCCAGATGACGCTGAAGAACGGCATTGAACGCTTTTTAAAGAAAGAAATCCCGGAAGTCCGGGAAGTCATATCTGCATAAATATTTACGAGAAAAGGAGATAGTAAAAAAATGGCGTACATCATTACGGACGAGTGCATAGCTTGTGGTTCCTGCGAAGACGAATGCCCGCTAGAGGCCATCAGCGAGGGCGAGGACAAATACGTAATTGACCCCAAGGTCTGCAACGACTGCGGGGCGTGTGCGGATCAATGTCCCGTTGAGGCGATCATTCCCGGGGACGATAAATAAGACTGCAATCCGTATCTCTTCATTTTATCACCCAGAATTACATATTACTATGGGATTATTCGTTACCTTTGAAGGCATAGAAGGTTGTGGGAAAACAACCCAGATTCACCTGGCGGCGGATTACCTCGTCAAGCAGGGAATTCCCTGCCTCCGGACGGAGGAACCGGGGGGCACAACCTTGGGGAGAAAGCTCCGGGAAATGCTCCTCAATCGCGGGCCGTTTATTCTCTATCCGGAAACGGAGTTGCTGCTGTTCACCGCTGCTCGGGCGCAACACGTGCGGGAGGTCATTCTTCCCGCCCTTGAAGAGGGAAAGGTGGTCCTCTGCGACCGCTTTGCCGACGCTACCTTGGTCTACCAGGGTTATGCCCGGGGACTTGATATCGAGGCGATCCATTTTCTCAATGCCTTTGTTACGAACTCCCTGAAGCCTGATTTGACGCTGCTTTTCGATCTGCCGGTGGAGGTGGGGCTGACCCGGGCACGGGAGAGAATCGCCCGCCTCAACCAGGCATCCCGGGAAGACCGGTTTGAAGAAGAAGACCTGGCGTTTCATAAAAAAATCCGCGAAGGTTATCTGTTGCTTGCCCATCAGGAAAAAGAACGCTTCCGGGTCATTGATGCTTCCGGTTCCGTAACCGATCTTCAGGAGACGGTTCGTTTCCAAATTGATACGCTGGTCATGGGTTAAAGGTTATGTCGTTTCAAGATATCTATGGCCATGAAAAACAGATTGCCCTATTGAAATCCGCTCTCACCGGTGGACGCCTTGCCCACGCTTATCTTTTTCACGGCCGGGAGGGGATAGGTAAGAAAGCCGCCGCCATGGCCTTTGCGGAGGCCATCCTCTGCGAGAGAAAGGAGGCGGAAGCCTGCCGTGCCTGTCTGTCCTGTAAAAAAACCGGCCACGGTAATCATCCCGATCTGATTACCATCGCCGCCGAAGGGGCCTTTATTAAAATTCAAGCCATCAAGGATCTTCTCCATATGATCGCCTTTCGTCCTTTGGAGGGGGGACGTAGGCTCTTTATTATCGATGAGGCGGACCGGATGAATCAGACTGCCGCCAATGCCCTTTTAAAGACCCTCGAAGAGCCATCGCCGGCAAATATACTCGTCCTGATTACCTCGAAGCCATACACCCTTCCCAGAACCATCCTTTCCCGGTGCCAGCAAATCCGGTTCAGTCCCCTGCGACAGGAGACCGTGGCCGCATACCTTGAGAAAAGAGAGACCCTTGCCCCTGAGACGGCCGGGATGATTGCCGCTGCGGCCGAGGGAAGCATCCAGCGGGCGCTGCAACTCAACCAGGACGATTATCTTGTCGACAGAAAGGCCGTCATGGGGCATATCGCCGCTGACCATTCCGGAGATCCCCTGCGCAGGCTTTCCCTGCTTAGATATCTTGGAAAAGATAAGAAAGACGTCCCTGAAAAGCTCTCTATCCTCCTGTCCTGTTTCCGGGACGCCCTGATATGGAAGGAACTTCCGGGAAACCAGGCCCCGGTAAATAGTGCCGAGAAGGACGACCTACAGGCCATGACCCGTTTAACGACCAACGATATCCTCTCCAACCTGCAAACCGTCTCCGCATCCATCCGCGCCCTGGAGTACAATGCCAATAAGCTGTTGACTTTAGAGGCCATGACGTTTACACTCCGGCTTTAATTAAATCAACGTCTTTATGGATAGTCATGGCTGACCCGAATATTGTTGGAATCAAGTTTAAACGCGAAGGGAAAATCTACAATTTCAGCGCCGCCGGCATTTCCCTGCAAAAAGGCGATCCCGTAATTGTTGAAACGGATCATGGCATGGCCTATGGTGTGGTCGTTGCGGAAATGCCTGCTCCTGCGGAAGAACCACCCACCGATACCCACAAACCTATCCTCAGGCAGGCAACCGATGAAGATGTACAGATACAGGCGGAAAATCAACTTTTGGAAAGGGAGGCCCGGCGTTATTGCATCGATAAGGTCAAACAGCGCGAGCTTCCCATGAAGATCGTGGATGTCGAATATCTCTTCGATCGCAGTAAAGTCGTTTTTTATTTTACGGCCGAGAACCGGGTTGATTTCCGGGAACTGATCAAGGATTTGGTGCAGAGATTCAAAGCAAGGATTGAACTGAGACAGATCGGGGCCCGGCAGGAGGCCCGCATGCTCAAGGGCATGGGGATTTGTGGGCGGGAAGTCTGCTGTTCGACTCTCCTCCACAATCTGGATCGAGTATCCGTAAAAATGGCCAAGGAACAGAGCATGTCCCTCAATCCGGAAAAAATATCGGGGCTGTGCGGTCGGCTCATGTGCTGCCTTGCCTTCGAATACGACTCTTATCTGGCGATGAAAAAAGACATGCCCAAATGCGGAAAATTGATTCAAATCGAAGATTCCCGCGCCAAAGTCATACGCCAGAGCGTCCTGAAGGGAGAAATCACCGTGGAAATGGAAAACGGTGAGGAGCGGATCGTCAAGATGGAGGACCTATAAGAAAAGGACGGTTGTTATGGAAAAAAATTATTATGTTACGACGCCTATTTATTACGTCAACGCCTCGCCCCATATCGGCCACGCCTATACCACCATTGTCGCCGACGTGTTGGCACGCTACTATCGCCTGTCCGGGTTCCGCACCTTTTTTCTCACCGGCACCGATGAGCACGGCGACAAAATCGCCGAAGCGGCCCAGCAGGCAGGAGTCGAGCCCAAGGCTTACGCCGACGGGATCAGTGCGCAATTCCGAAACCTCTGGCCGGAACTGAGCATCAAGAACGATTACTTCATCCGCACCACCGATGAAAACCATATGCAGGTTGTACGCACGATTCTTCAGAAGGTGTACGACACGGGGGATATCTATTTCGGCCACTATGAGGGACATTATTGCGTAGGGTGCGAGCGTTTTTACATGGAGAAGGAACTCGTGGACGGGCTTTGCCCAGATCATCAGTGCAAACCTGAATTTCGGAAGGAAAGCAATTATTTTTTCCGGATGAGCAAATACCAGGACTGGCTTATCCAGTACATTCAAGAGCATCCCGACTTCATTCGTCCCGAACGCTACCGCAACGAGGCCCTGGCTTTTCTGAGGGAACCCCTGGAGGATCTCTGCATCTCCCGTCCGAAGACCCGTCTTACCTGGGGCATTACCCTGCCCTTCGACGATAACTACGTGACCTATGTCTGGTTTGACGCGTTGATCAACTACATTACCGGTATCGGCTATCCCGATGGAGAAAACTTCCGGACCTTCTGGCCCGTAACGGAGCACCTGATCGCCAAAGATATTCTCAAGCCCCACGGCATCTACTGGCCTACCATGCTTAAGGCCGCTGGGATCGAGCCTTACCGGCATCTCAATGTTCATGGATACTGGAACGTGGACCAGAGCAAGATGTCCAAAAGCTTGGGAAACGTGGTAAAGCCCCTGGACCTGAAAGATAAGTACGGCCTCGACGCCTTTCGCTATTTTCTCTTGCGGGACATGGTCTTCGGCCTCGATTCCAGTTTCAGCGAGGAGAGTTTCGTACAGCGGGTCAATGCGGACCTGGCCAACGATCTGGGCAACCTGATCAGCCGGGTTATGGCCATGGCGCTGAAATATTTCGACGGCACCGTCCCGCAACCGGGTGCTAAGTCTGATGAGGACGAGGTCTTTGCCGCTGCCTGCCGGCGGACCAAAGAGGAGGTTGATGCTTGTTTTAAGGAATTGGCCCTCCATAAGGCCCTGATGTCCATCTGGGGATTCATCAATACGGCCAACAAGTTCATCGTCGAGAGCGAACCCTGGACGCTGGCCAAGGATCCCGGAAAGAAGGATCGTCTGGCGACGGTTATCTACAACCTTCTCGAAGCCCTGAGGTGTATCGCCGTTTTCATTGCCCCCTTCATACCGGATACGGCAAAAAAACTGCTGATCCATTTGGGCATCGACCACCCGGAAAGTCAGGATTTCTCAACCTTGCAAGACTGGGGCAGATTGCCCCCGGGAAATCCTTTGAAGAAAATCGAGGCATTGTTCCCAAGGATTGAGGTTAAAAAGGAAGAAAATATGGAAACACAAGGAAAAGCGGCTCCGATCTTTAAAACTGAAATCGCTTATGAAGATTTTGAAAAAATCGATTTGAGGGTGGCTAAGGTCCTGGAGGCAGAGTTGGTGCCGAAATCCAGCAAGCTTCTGAAAATGAAGATCGATATCGGCGAGGAGCGGGTAATCGTAGCCGGAATGGGAAAGGATTACAAGCCGGAAGAGATCGTGGGCAAAATGATCGTTGTGGTCGCCAATCTCAAACCGACGAAACTCATGGGCGTCGAATCGAGGGGAATGCTGCTGGCCACGGATACGGCCGACGGTCTGACCCTGTTATCCTTTGACCGGCAGCCGGAGGCGGGGGCTAAAGTCCGCTGATTCCGTTTCTAAATAAAAGCGCCATCTTCGTTGGCTTCATCATCGGCTCCTCGACGTATTTCCATATACGCCTGCGTCGCCTCTTCCTTGCCGCCTCGATTTCATCTTTAATTTAGAAACGGAATATAGGTTCGCCATTTCACTCGGAAATGGCGTTTCCGCCCTTCTGTTTGGCCCGGCAGAGGGCCGCCTCGGCATCGCTGAAGAGGCTCTCCCCATCATGCTCCGGCTTCATCTGGGCTACCCCGACGGATACGGAAGGGTGATCCACCATCTTTCCCTCCGCCATGACGGGCGACGCCTGTTCAATGCTCTTGAAGAGGCGCACCGCAATCCCTCTAGCCGTTTCCATGTCCGCATCGGGCAAGAGAATGGAAAAAAGGTTCGAACCATACCTGGCCATCATCTCCGTAGGCCGGAGATGATGGTTCAGACCGCAGGCCATAGAATAGAGGACCCGGTCTCCGCAACGACGGCCGTAGCTATCGTTGAAGGCATTGAACCCGTCAATATCCATGAGTATGAGGCTGAGGGATTTTCCTGCATGGTGAGAGCGCAGGCACTGACGCTTGAGTAATTGATCAAACCATTCCCGGTTCGGCAACCCCGTCAGGGCATCGACATTCCCGTAGTGACGTTCCTCCCGGTCCAGATAAACCCCTCCGGACACCACGGAATCGGCATGGCGGAGGCGCTTGGCCAGGGTGTACAGGAGATTGCAGGCGATGGCATGGGAGGAATGGACGAGGGACCACAGGATATCCTCATCCATGGACACCAGGAGACTATCTTCAGCAGCGGCGACGAAGGCCGTCGTCGGCTGCTGATCAATAACGGACAGCTCGCCGACACTTTCTCCGGGGCCAAGAACCGTCACGGGATCACTGTCCAGGGTGTTGAGGTGAATACGAAGCCGTCCCTTTAGAAGGAAATAAATCGTCCAGTTCGATTGACCCGGCCTAAGGAGAATCTCCCCTTCCTTCAGGTTGTGGACCTTGCAGAAATCAAATATTCCCTGAATCGATTCAAGATTTATGGACCGAAAAAGATAAATTTTCTTCAACAGGTTCGGATCGATATTCGCTGCCGTATCTTCCATAGTCTATTCTTTGTTCATTCTTGCAGCCCTGCCGGGGCCGGGAGGGGAACATCCTCCGCGTTGACGAATGTTTCCATGATCTTCTTCGTATCCGACACATGCAGTTTTCTAAAGAGAAAGGAGAACTGGTTTTCCAGTTCCGCTCCCAAGGCCGTCAGATGGTCGGTTGGCATTTCCCAAAGATCCCGTTTGAAGGGTCCAAAGCCCTTTTTCCGGGTTTTGTAAAGGAACTGCTCTTCCGTATCGATCTCCTTTTTTTCGCTGCGGCACTCCTTGTTCAGATAATCATAGATTCCTGTTTTTATGTCGATGGGAAAATGGGAACTGTCGTAAATTATGTTCTGAAATCCCGTTGCCAGATGAACTTCCGCAGTCCCGACGGCGGGAAAGCGATCAAAGGCCTCTTCCGGCAAAGTGGAAGCCCCATGCTGGACCGCCCCGGAAAGGCCATAAGTTTCCCGCGCCGCCGCGGAGAGTTTCGCCAGGGTGTCGAAATCCAGTTTGACCTCCGCAATGGAACCATCCGGCATAGGCACGCCGCCGTGGCTTGTTCCCGTCTGTACACTGATTTTACTGATCCCCTTCATGGCTGCGTCGACTTTTTGCAATTCTTCCTGATAACCCTCCATAAAGGCGGCCAGTTCTTCCACGGTGCTGTTCTTGCCTCCCACTTCCCCAATCTCACCGCCCACGGAGATGGTAACTCCTGCCGGTTCCAGATCCCGGATCATGGTGGTCAATTCCGCCGCCAGGGTGTAATTGAGTTCCTGCTGTTCCTTGACCGTCTTTTTCGCCAGGTCCACGAGGGTCGAGGTATCCACGTCGATATTGTAAAACCCCGCCTCAATGGCTTCCCAGATCAGGTCCTTGACAGCCTGGACCTCTCTGTCTGGATCCTTGGCAAATTTGCCGGCATTGATCTGAAAGTGGTCTCCCTGAAGGAAAAGGGGACCCCGATACCCGACCTTGATCGCCGCCGCCGTGACGGCACAGGTGTATTCCTCGGGACGCTGCCGGGTGTAGTCGATCTCGGAACGGGCAATTTCGAAAATAACGGGGCCGACATTTAATTTCATCGCGGCCCGGAGCGCGGCCTGGGCGCTATGATAGGTGAGGGCGCGGATATTGATGGCCGGAACGGTAAATCCCGTCGCCTCCTTGCGCCCCATGGCCTCGTAAAGGGGCTGGATCGAGGCCGAATGAATGCCGGCAGCCGTCCCCGCCCGGCGGGTGATCCACCTTGCCGCCTTCCGGACATCCTCATGGTCGCTGAAAACGGCGGTATAGATCAAATCGTCGATAAACGTTTTTTGCAGGACCCCGGCAGCGACGATCTCCACGTGATCCCCGGCGATCCGGAGTATCCCTTTCATCCCCTTTTTCAAGTCTGCAAGGTGCGAATAAATCAAGATTGAACCTCCTCTAAAAACTCCTTGGCCTTTTCCACTTCAAAGCGACTGCCGATATAGATGGGGCTCCTCTGTCCGATGTCTTCCACGGGAACATCAAGAATAAGCCGCTTACCGTCGGTTGCCTTACCCCCAGCCTGCTCGATGAGAAAGGCCATGGGGAGAAGTTCAAACAGCAGCCTCAGCTTCCCTTGAGGGCTTTTCTTGAGGGCGGGGTAGGTAAAGACGCCGCCATTCTTGATGAGGACCTGGTTGATGTCGGGGACAAACCCGCCACTGTAGCGCAACTTGTAGCCCATATCGTCCAGATATTCCACAAAACGCAGATGCTCCGGAGTCCAATCCTTGCGGAGGCCGCCCAGGCTGTAAATGTCTCCCTTTTCCTTGAGGCGGATGTTCTCCTGGGAGAGTACATACTCCCCTTCCCGGTTGAGGACGAATTCATGGGTCCCTTTCCCGGCGGAATAGACCATCGTAATCAGGGGGCCGTAAGTGATATAAAGGGCGGCCACCATGGTATCCCGTCCTTTGCCGTACATGGCGCCGTTATGAATGCCGATGATCGTACCGATGGACAGGTTGGTATCCACCAGGGAAGATCCATCTAACGGATCGGCGGTGACAAAATACTTTTCCCCACCTTTGCCGATCTCAACGATCTGGTCCTGCTCTTCCGACGCATATTCCCGAACGAAACCGGAAAACTGGAGCTGGTTTTTCAGGATCGCATCGGAACTCTTATCCAGGGCCAATTGTTCCTCGCCGAAGATGTTTTTAAAACCCGCCAATTTCCGGTTAGATTCGTGAATCTTGGCGGAAATGTACTTTCCCGTCACGGCAATCTGCCAGATCAGGCGCCGCAGCTCCGTTTCTACCCCTGCCATCCACATGTGCCTTCTCAGATCCACGCAGAATTTTGTGTAATCAGAAATCCCTTCTCCCATAACTTATCAACCTCGCAATTTTGCCCACCGTTACCAATGAATGAGTATTTTGTCAATAAATACCGGCCTGGCACCCTCCGGCGAGAACGCCGCCAAGTTCGCGGCACTGCGCCAGAATCTCCGGGGTGAGGGGCCCCCGGGAAATGACGGGGTTATAAACAGGTTTGAATTTGTATCCGAGGGCTATCCGCTCGATAGCCTTGAGAGCCCCCGTGCCGTCGTTTCCGGCGCTGATGAAAACCACGTAGGGTTTACGGAAGACTTTGTCCTGGGCGGGATAATAGGTCCGGTCAAAAAAATCCTTGACCATCCCGGACATATATCCGAAGTTCTCCGGCGTGCCAACGGCCAGGCCATCGGCCTTGAGCAGGTCCTCCAGGGTGGTCTCTCCCGCCTTTTTGCAGACGACATCGATATCCTCGATGGCACGGGCCCCCGCGGCCACCGCCTGGGCCATTTTTTCCGTGTTGCCGGTCTGGGTATGATAGACGATTAGAATGCTGGTCATGGGAACGCTCCATTATTTCATTGGGAAACTTTTTGCTCTTTTGCTACAATAGATCAGCTTCATCTGTCAAAGGGCAAACAGGAAGGAGAGAAGCCATGAAGCATTCATCACATCGTAAAAACATGCTTTTTGTTAGTTTACTCCTCGGATCGCTCATTTGGGGCGGTGGTTGCGCCGTCGCCGCCGAAAAGAGCCCCTGGAGCTTTATCGGCTTTACTAAATACCGGGACGCCCTTTTTATCGACAAAACCCGCCTAACTCGATCCGCTTCGGGAAAAGTCCTTGTTTCCGTGCTGATCAAGCCCTCGCCCAAAAGTCTTTTCCGCAACAGCATCAAAAAGGAAATACCGCAATACCGGACCTCGCTGCAGAACTTCCAGTATCTGGTCCTGGTTATGGAAATGGCCTGCACGGACAGAAAGATGCGTTTTCTTGTTATCCAGTTCCGCGACGACAATGACAAGGTCCTTCAAACTACGACTAACGCCCAGGCCCCCTGGAAACAATTCAAACCCGGTAGCCTCTGGAAAGATTTGGAGGGGGCCGTTTGCCCCTGAGGCCCACTCCTCCTTGACGACAATGTCCGTCAGGGCCTCTTTTCAATTCACCTCCTCGAAATAAGCGTCGGCAATCCCTTCCAGGAGCTGAAAGGCATTTACCCGGACGAGGATGAACTGCGCCTGAGGATCCGCGATGAAATCCTTGAGGTGAGGATGCCTGTCCAGGAGGCGCCGGCTGATCTCTTCTTTCTTCGGTTCGTCCTTTACCTTTTCATATGTTCCGGTAACGGTGAGGGCCTTGGCCTTATACCTTTTATCCCCCCGATCCGTTTCCCGGGAATCAATGAGGAGGCTGATTCCGGGATTTTTCTCCATATTTCTGAATTTTTTAGTATTTTTGTGGGTAACCATGTAGATCTCCCTGCCGTCTTCGGCAGCGGCATAGGACATCAGGGAGCAGTGCGGCGCGGTACCTGCCACTGTTGCCAGCACGCAAACGTCATTGTCTTCGAGCAACGCTATGATTTTTTGATTCATAATGGCAAAACCTCCTCTCATTAACAAATATCGGTCCAGTCAATGGTTCTAACTATACAGCAAAAATGGGAAAAAAATAAGACAATTCGGCCACCCGATCTTTACTTGCCGGAAAATTTCGGCTATGCTGACTATAGTTATGGTTATGATGAAGTCGAAAGGGGAATGTTGACTCCCTTGCCGATCATGGTTATGTTACCATGGCATTTGAGGTCATGATGTCGAAAGAAAAGTTCCCGACAACATCGGCTATACGGGCGCTGAAAAGCCATGGCGCCGAATTTCTTCTCCGCTCCTACAGATACGTGGACCGCGGTGGAACAAGGGCTTCCGCGCAGGAACTGGGCGTGGATGAACACCTCGTGATTAAAACCCTGGTCATGGAAGATGAGAACAGGCGCCCCCTGATCATCCTGATGCACGGCGACCGGGATGTCTCGACAAAGACGCTGGCCCGCAACCTCGGCTTAAAAATAGCGATCCCGTGTGATCCCAAGGTAGCGGAAAGACATACGGGCTACAAGGTTGGAGGCACTTCCCCCTTTGGAACGAGGAAACCGCTGCCGGTTTACATCGAGGAAACGATCATATCTTTACCCAGGATTCTCATCAATGCCGGCCATCGGGGGGTTCTCGCCGAAATGGCCCCGGCGGAGCTGATGAGGATACTGTGTCCGACTCCGGTGAAGGTAGCGATTGAAAGGTAAGAGGCTATGACTGCAGAAAAGGATCAACTTATTGTCCGTTGTCTCACTTGTGGCACGAAAAACCGCATCCCCAGAAAACATATGCAGGATCGACCGACCTGTGGAAAGTGTCGGTCCCCTCTGGATGACATGATTATCCGTTGCCTCACTTGCGGCACAAAAAACAGGATGCCGGAGACACGCCTCAATGATCGTCCCCTGTGCGGTCGCTGCGGCGCCCCCTTGGTAATCGGCGGTGATGCAGGAAAACCCTTCGATACAACTGACGCGACCTTTTCCCGGGAGGTCATCGCCGTAACGGGCGCCGTTATCGTCGATTGCTGGGCTCCCTGGTGCGCCCCCTGCCGCCTGGTGGCCCCTGTTCTCGATGAACTTGCCGCAAAATACGCCGGGGGAATCAAGATCGCCAAGCTCAATGTTGACGAAAATCCTGTTACCGCGTCTCAGTACGATATCCGTAATATCCCCACGTTATTGTTTTTCCGGGAAGGCAAACTTGTCAATCGGGTCACGGGCGCCTTACCTAAGGAAGAAATCGAGCGGCAGCTCCTGGCTGTTATGAAGACCAATTAACACCCCCGTGCCCGAAGGGGACACATCGAAACATAACCCCCCCCTTACCCGTCTTTGGTATAAGGGGGGTTTCATATAAAACAGCAAAGGAAGGAACAAGCTATGCCCATCGTATACACTTGTCGTGTCTTCAAGGTTCTGGAAGAAGACGTCCGACTTTCAAACGGCCACAGGTCCCGCATGAGCTGGATCGACCATAAACCCTGTATTGCCGTTGTTCCCGTGGATGAGGAAGGCAATTTCCTGCTTATCCGGCAGTACCGTCATGCTACCGGCGGACACCTGCTGGAAATCCCTGCCGGCAATATCGATGAGGGGGAATCACCAGAGGTTTGTGTTCAGAGGGAATTGGGAGAAGAAACCGGTTTTCAGGCCCGCCGGATAACCAATCTTTTTAACGGGTATCTGATTCCCGGATATGGGAATGAATACATGCATTTCTATCTTGCTCAGGAACTCTATGCGGCGCCCCTGCCTCCTGATGACGACGAAGACATCGAAATAGTCAGGATGTCGCCTGGCGAGGCCAAAGACAAACTCCTGAGGGGAGAGATTCGGGACGTCAAAACGGCCCTGGGGATTACCCTGGCCATGGAACGGTTATTGTTACCGGAAGCTCTTGTCCCGCTGCTGTAGTTCGATTTCCAGCCGCTTGAGTTGTTCGATATTTTTTTTCATCTGCTCGTTTTCTTGTCGCAATTGGGTATTTTCTTGCTTCATCTGCTCATTATCCTTGTGCAAACGAGACAGTTCGCCTTGCGTCTTCAATTGGTCGGTGCGGCATTCCTTTTGCGTCTGTTCCCACAGCGCCTTGATCTTGATGCAGGCCTGCTTTTCCTTTTCCGCCTGTTCACGGGCTGTTTGTGTCTCATCCATCAGGATCAGGAAGGTCTTGGCGTAATTTCGCCACTTGCTCTTGGGATATTTGGTAATCAGCAGTTTAAAGGCTTCTCGGGCCTTGCTATAATCGATAGGTCTTTCTTCGCCGCTGAGTTGGGCATATCCTTCCTGAAAAAGGGCTGCATCGGACTGAAAGCGCGCCGCAAGACTTCCGGGTGGCTCTATGGGAATGTTCTTCGCAGCGCAAGCCCCCAAGCAGACTATGAAAAGGATCATAACACTTATTTTTATTCCTGTTGCTATGAAGGATGTCTTTTTACGCAAAGATCAATCTCCTATTCTGCGACATATTCAAATATTATGGATTCACACAAAGTCTTCATGTGGATAACCGAGCGTCCATATCCTCTTTCTTCACATAGTTGTTGCCCGAGAGGGTTTTACCATAATTTTTAACCTCCGCCGCCATCTTTGCCATCTCCAGCGGGCTCCGATACAGGGAACTATTGCCGGTAACTATAGAAAGGGTCACCGTAACGAGGGGAAATTCCCGTAGCTGACCCTGACGGTCCTTGGCAAGGATAAAACCCTGCCGCTGGTCATCTTCACTATAAAACTTCCGAATCCGCTGATCAAATTCTTCAACTATACAGCGACACATCGCTTCGGCCCGCGACGGTTCCGCAATCAGGATGAAGTCGTCTCCCCCGATATGGCCGATAAAATCACCCATGCGGCCCCATTTCTGCTTGCAGTTCTCCAGGATCACGGCCACTTCCTTGATAACCTCGCTTCCCCAGGCATAACCGTAATGGTCGGCGAAGGGCTTGAAGTTATCGAGATCTAAATGGCAAAGAGAAAAGAGTTCCTGCTCCCGGAGGCGTCGTTCAATTTCCTGTTCGATAGCCAGATTCCCCGGTAGCCCCGTCAAAGGGCTGGCATCAAGGTGCAGGGTTTCCAGGATCTTCAGGCGCTTGGTCATGGCATTGAATGCCCTCGCCAGGCTGCCGATTTCATCCCGCCGCTCGATATTGATCTCTCTGTCAAAATGCCCTTCCGCTATGAAACCAGTTGCTTTTTCAAGCTTTCTCAGGGGGCGTGAGATATTGAAGGTAATGGCCGCCGCCAGGAACAACCCAACAATGAGACTGGCCCCGGCCAGAAGAATCGTCATCCGTGCTGCTTCCAGACCCTTGATATTAATGGTGTTCATTCTCGTATCGATATTCTTTTCCGACTGCATCTGTAGCGAACGCAGGGAAAAAGCCATCTTTTCTATGATTGCGCGACCCTCTTGCGATGAGAGGACCACCGCCTCTTCGATGCGGTTTTCACCTACCAGGGCCGTTTCTTTGTGGAAAGTTCCATTATATTGGCTGAACAACAGGGATAACTGTTCCACCGCCTTGTCCTGTCCCTGGGGACTATCCTTTTTCAGGATTTCCAACTGGGATTGAAAATCCTGACTCCGGGCCCAGAAGATGTCCGCCATGGAGGGGTCCTTTAAAATCAGATATTTCTTCTCCGCCCCTTCCCATGCCAGCAGCGTCTCCATCATCTGTTTTTCCGTTTCCAGGAGCCGGAAATCCTGATGGATAACTGTGAAGGCCAGCTTATTTAGATCTCGCAGGTGCCCCACGGCATAGGCACTCGCCAGGACGGTCAGGACGGCCATGGCCAGATAACTCAGGATCAGCTTACTGCGGATATTCAGTATCATATGATTTTCGTATCATATCTTTTCTTGTTGCGTAAAGACCAAAAATCATTTGCCCTGACAAAATAGCCATAATAAGTCATCGGCATTGATGCAAGATCAGAAAATATCTGCTAAGAGATTGGTAAATGGAAGACCCGGAAATTAAATATGGCGCCCTGGTCAAAACAGGGCTGAAAATGGGAGTCCGCAAGGGTTGGGGCGGTTTTCTCTGGATGATGAAAATCGTCCTGCCCGTTTCCCTGCTGACCGCCCTCCTGGACTGGAGCGGCTGGATCGGACGCCTTGATTTTCTCCTTGCACCCGTCATGGGACTCCTCCATCTGCCCCCGGCCGCCGCCCTCCCCTTGCTAATCGGCATGCTGGCCAATATCTACGGGGCGATTGCCGCCATGGTCGTCCTGCCCTTAAATGAGGGTCAGATGACTCTGATCGGCATCTTCCTGCTCATGGCCCATAATCTCATTCAGGAAGGCATAATCCAGGGGAAATCGGGGATTAACCCTGTAAAGGCGACGCTGTTCCGGATTATCACCGCGTCCGTTACCGTGATGATCGTCGGCCCCTGGCTGGTTTCCGGTCCCGCGGCGATACCTGCAGCGGGGGTCATGCCGCCGGTCCAACTGCCTTTCACGGAAATGTTGTGGCAGTGGCTCCAGACGACCACCGCCCTGTGCTTCAAGATCTTTTTAATTATTATGTTCATCATGACCCTGCTTGAAACCATGAAGTTCCTGGACTGGATCAATTACATCGTCCGCTTTTTCTCCCCCCTTCTCAAACTTGTGGGACTGGACGCCAAAGTCGGGCTCCTTTGGATGACGGCGATCATTTTCGGCCTTGCCTACGGCGGGGCGGTAATCGTCGAGGAGGCCAAGGCGGAGCACCTCTCCAAAGACGATCTCGAAATGCTACATCTTTCCATCGGCATTAACCACTCCATGGTCGAAGACCCCCCCCTGTTCATCTCCCTCGGATTGAATGCCTTCTGGCTCTATATTCCCCGTATCGTCGTCGCGGTGATCACGGTCCATCTGATTCGCCTCTGGTACCGTTTCCGCCGCTGACACCCCCGATCCATAAAAAAGCCTCCCTAAACAGGTTCCTCCCCTTTATTGTCTCTTGCCCGGAAAAACTTCTTTTGCTATATGTAACAAAACAATGAACAAGGGGAGGTTGGGTGCATGATCTACAATGAAGAGTTTGAAACCCTGCCCAGGGAGGCACTCGAAGCGCTGCAGTTGAAGCGGCTCCAGCAGGTGGCGCAGAGGGTGTATCATACCGTGGGTTTCTACCGGAGAAGCTTTGACGAGGCGGGGGTAAAACCGGACGACCTCAAAACCCTGGGAGACTTGAAACGCTTCCCCTTTACCACCAAGCAGGATCTCCGGGACGGCTATCCTTTCGGCCTTTTTGCCGTCCCCATGAGCAACGTGGTGCGTCTGCACGCCTCTTCGGGAACCACGGGAAGGTCCACGGTGGTTGGCTACACCCATCGGGACATCGAAACCTGGTCGGAACTCATGGCACGCTGTTTTGTCGCTGCGGGCCTGACAAAAAACGATATCATCCATAACGCTTACGGGTACGGTCTTTTCACAGGCGGCCTCGGGGCCCACTATGGCGCGGAAAAGCTGGGGGCCAGTGTCATTCCCATGTCGGGGGGCAATACTAAACGGCAGATCATGATCCTCCAGGATTTCGGTCCCACCGCCATCTGCTGCACCCCTTCCTACGCCCTGAACCTTGCCGAACAGGGCCAGGCCATGGGAGTGGACATGCGGTCTCTTAAACTACGGGTCGGCATCTTCGGCGCCGAACCCTGGAGCGACAAGATGCGCGACGAAATAGAAAACGCCATGGATATCATGGCCTTGAATATTTATGGACTCTCCGAAATCATGGGACCCGGGGTATCCATGGAATGCACGGAAGGCCGCGAGGGGATGCACGTCTTCGAGGATCATTTCCTCGTTGAAACGATCAACCCCGACACCGGCGAAGTCCTCCCCCCGGGAGAAAAGGGCGAGCTGGTCTTCACCACCCTGACCAAAGAGGCCTTCCCCCTGATCCGTTACCGGACCCGGGATATCTCCCATATCATCACCGCTCCCTGCCGCTGCGGCCGGACCCATCAGCGCATGGACCGCGTGACGGGAAGAAGCGACGACATGCTCATCATCCGGGGTGTCAACGTCTTCCCCTCCCAGATCGAGGCGGTCCTCGTCGGGATTCAGGGGGTCGAACCCCATTACCAGCTCATCGTGGACCGGGTAGGCACCCTTGATACCCTGGAGGTGCAGGTCGAGGTAAGCGATGCCCTTTTCTCCAACGCCGATGAGGTACGGGTCCTGCAGAAGATTGAAAAACGCATTAACAAGGATTTGAAGGATTTCTTAGGCATCACGGCCAAGATCAAGCTGGTGGAACCAAAATCTCTCCAGCGTTTCGAAGGCAAAGCCAGCCGGGTTATCGATAAACGACAGATCTGACAGGGAGGGAAAACCCATGAAAGTTGAACAGGTATCTGTATTTCTGGAAAATAAGCAGGGGTCGCTGGAAGAAGTCACCAGAATCCTGAAAGAGGCCAATGTCAATATCCGCACCCTGTCATTGGCGGACACAACCGATTTCGGCATCCTCCGTCTGATTGTCAACGACGTGGATACAACGAGCAGGGCCCTCCGGGACAAGGGATTCCGGGTCAGCCGGACGACCGTCGTCGCCGTTGAGGTCCCGGACAGGCCGGGAGGCTTGCACAGTATTCTCGAAGCCCTGGCAAGGGACAATATTACCGTCGAATACCTTTACGCCTTCGTGGAGAAAAGCGGGGAAAACGCCGTGATCATCTTCCGTTTTGACGATTCCAACGCCGCCATCGAGGTCCTCCGGAAAAACTCCTTTTCCGTGCTGTCGGGGGACAAGTTGTATAGTTTTTAGAATGGGGACGGGGTGGGCAAGCTAGCTGATGGCTTTATATATAAAGTAAAATAAAGGAGGCTCATAATGAGAGGGAAAGTTATTCGCTCCGCAGATGCTCTGGTTGAGGAACAATTGGGAAAATGGCGCCTGGCAATGACAGAAAGGATCAAGGAAAAGGTCAAATCGGGGCCGGTCATCACCCTGTCCCGGGAATCGGGTTGCGGTGGCACCAAAATCGCGCAAGGGATAGGAAAAGAGCTGGGCTTTGATCTAATGGGGGGAAAGATCATCCAGATGGTAGCGGAAAGCGTTGAAATGAGCGAAAAGGTCATCTGCTCTCTCGACGAAAAGGAGATGACCAAGCGGGATGACTGGTTGACATCACTGTTTGAAACACGGCATCTTTGGCCTGATCAGTACCTTCACCACCTGACCAAGGTCATCGGCACTATCGGCCACCATGGCAATGCCGTGATCCTCGGCCGGGGGGCCAACTTTATCCTTCCCCAGACGAACACCTTCCGGGTCAGGATCGTTGCCCCCTTCGAACTGAGGGTCAAGAACGCGACCAGAACGACGGCGGAAGAAGCCAAGCGTTACCTTATCAAATCGGATTCCGACCGGGAGGCATTTATACGGAAATATTTCAACGCCGATGCGAAGGACCCCGCATACTATGACATGGTTCTCAACATGCGGATCATCTCCATCGACGGCGCCGTTAAGGCCATCATCGCCGCCTTCAATTCCTGGAAGCGCTAAGGAGATTCAATCTGACTGTGAAGGGGAGGTACTTCATGATGAAATGCCTCCCCTTCCCATACTAACCATTCCCGTCCTAATCTCTCTTGAAATGTTATCTTCAGGACCCGCAAGAAACTAACCATATAACGATAGTTCTTAATTGTTATATAATTAGTGGTAAATATCTTTCCAGTCTTAATGCTTTTAACTTTTTTCCAGAAATAATTCCTTGACTTTTTTTTAAATTCCTTCCTAATATTAAGTAATTTGAAATGTTTTGTCAGGGAGCATCCTTATTTTTTACGGCGGTGATTTCTGCTTGGCTGCCAGACGGGTTCCGCGAACATATTGGTATCGGTCTCAGCGATGAAACATTTGCGGGAAATCGTTCTCGAAATGAACCGGAATATTATCAGATCTTAATGGCACGTCGACTGCTTCTCATCCTGCTATCGGGCTTTCTCATCATCATGCCGCAGGTCGTTCTCGCTGGGCGCATCGATATTATGCAACTGGCCGTTCTTGCCCCCGATGTTGTTCCGGAAGCCGTTCCGAGGTTTGAGATTATGCGTTATCGTGTGGAAGGAAACACAATCCTTGCTGTTAACACGATCGAAAAGCTCCTCGCCCCCTTTACCGGGAAGGAGCGGGACTTCGGCACTGTACAGGAGGCACTGGAGGCACTGGAAAAAGAATATCACCGGCGGGGCTATACATCGGTACAGGTGATTCTGCCTGAACAGGCGCTGGAGCGGGGGACCGTCCTGTTCCGTGTTGTGGAAACCAGCATTGGAACCGTAAAAGTGGAAGGAAACCGCTACTTCGACGAGAAGAACATCCGGAAGAGTGTTCCGGCCTTAAAAGAGGGGCTCCCGCCCAATATAGACCGGATTTCCACGAACCTCCGCACGGCAAATGAAAATCCCGCCAAGAAGGTAAACCTGCAGCTCCAGGGCGGTGAGAAGGAAAGCGAGATCAATGCCCTCCTGAAGGTGACCGATGAGAAGCAATGGAAGGTAGCCTTCATAGGAGACAACACGGGGACCCAGCAGACCGGTTATGCCCGGACGGGCGTACTCCTTCAACATGCCAACGTCGCCAATCTCGATCATGTATTTACCGCCATGTACACTACGTGCCCGGATCATCTAAGACAGGTCAGCATCTACGGCGCCAGCTACCATATCCCCCTGTACGCCTTTTCCGATTCCATCGACTTTTTCGGCGGTTATTCGGATGTCGATACGGGGAGCCTCCCGATGGGGACGTCTAACCTGAATGTCAGCGGTAAGGGCACCGTTCTGGGAGGGCGCTATAACCAGACCCTGACACGGATCAGTCAATACGAACACAAGTTTACCTACGGCGTGGATTACCGGGACTATCAAAACAACGTGGATTTAGCCGGCATTCCTTTGGGGGCCAGTGTCCGCGTCAACCCCCTCAGCCTGGCGTATAGCGGTTCCGCGCCATTTAAAGGTGTAGCTACAGATTTCAACCTGGCCCTATACCAGAATATCCCTGTCCTTAACGGGGGGAAGGTTGACGACTTCAATCAGGTTCGCGCCAACGCCCCCGCCGGCTACACGGTCTTCCGCTACGGCGGTAACCTTGGCTATGCCCTGCCCGAGGACTGGCAGTTGCGTTTTGTCTTCAACGGCCAGTACACCGATTCTGCCCTTATCCCGGGCGAACAATTCGGCCTGGGGGGGGCAATCTCCGTCCGGGGCTTCCAAGAACGGGAGATCTCCAACGATCGGGGCATCTTCGGAAGCGGAGAGATCTATACGCCAAACCTAAGCCAATGGATTACCTTGAAAAATAGTCTTTGCCGGCTTCTGGCCTTTTATGATATAGGACAAGTTTCCGGCGTAAATCCCCAGCCGGGGGATCAAGGACGGATGACCCTAACCAGCACCGGGATCGGTATTCGCATGGACATCGTGAAAATCTTCACGCTGGCCCTGGATTACGGCTATGTGCTGAATCCAGGATTGACGGGGGACCGGGGGAACAGCCGCTTTCATATTCGGGCTGCCCTCACTTTTTAAGGATGAGCTTAATTGACAATAAGCGAGGATTTGCCCATGAACACAAAAAAATCCTGCCATCCGTTCTACCATAGGAGAGGGATCACGCCCTTCCGCCGCAAACTTCTATGCCTGATCGTGCTTTTCTTCTTCAGCAGCAACGTGGCCTTCGCCAACCCTAACGGCCCCCAGGTAGTAAACGGCAACGTCAGCTTCAACACCCAGGGGAATACCCTGACTATCACCAACAGCCCCAACAGCATCATCAACTGGCAGGGCTTTTCCATCGGTATTAACGAACTGACCCGCTTCATCCAGCAAAGCGGGAACAGCGCCATCCTGAACCGGGTCATCGGGCAGGACCCCTCGGCCATCCTCGGGGCCTTGCAGTCCAACGGCAGGGTCTTCCTCATCAACCCCAACGGCATCCTCTTCGGTGCGGGGGCGCGGATCGACGTCAACGGTCTTATCGCCTCGACCCTGAACCTTAGCAACCAGGATTTCCTGGCCGGGAAATACAACTTCACCGCCGGACTCACGGCGGGAAGCATCGAGAATCAGGGAACCATCACCACCCCCACGGGCGGGCAGGTATATCTCATTGCCCCGGACATCAAGAACACCGGCATCATCAACTCCCCCAAGGGAGAAGTGATCCTTGCCGCTGGGCGCAGTGTACAGCTCGTGGATTCCACGAATCCGGACATTGCCGTAGTGGTCAGCGCCCCGGAGAACTCGGTGGTCAACCTGGGACAGATAATCGCCAACAGCGGCCGGATAGGCATCTACGGAGGTCTGATCAGCCAAAAGGGCATTGTGAGGGCCGACAGCGCCGTGGTGGACGAGAACGGCCAGATCCTTTTCAAGGCAACCAAGGGGATCACCCTGGATAAGGACAGCATCACGACAGCCAGCGGCCCCCAGGGCGGGAAGATCTCGATTCAAAGCGAAACGGATACAACCCTGGTCTCCGGGACGGTCAGCGCCGCGGGAAGCGAAGGTCAGGGCGGTGAAGTCAAGGTGCTGGGCAAACAAGTCGGCCTCATCGACAGCGCCCTGGTGGATGCATCGGGAACAACCGGCGGCGGCACCGTCCTCGTCGGCGGCGACTACCAGGGAAAGAATCCCGATGTGCAAAACGCCACGGCTACTTATGTGGGACCTGATGCGACAATCCGTGCCGATGCGACGGAAGCGGGCAACGGGGGCAAAGTGATCGTCTGGGCAGACGACGCCACTCGCTTCTACGGCACCATCTCCGCCAGGGGCGGCGCCCAGAGCGGCAATGGCGGGTTTATAGAAACATCAGGGAAAAACCTAATCATTGCCTCGGGAGACGTTAATGCAAGCGCGCCGATGGGCAAAAGCGGTACATGGTTGCTCGACCCCAATAACATCACCATTTCAACTGGTGGCAATACAAACATATCCGTTGTGAATCCCTTCGAATCATCAGACGATTCTGCCGTACTCAATAATGTGACTTTGGGTAATGCGTTGATAAACGGCACAAACGTTACCGTTCAAACGCAAGCTGCCGGTACAAATACACAAGCGGGAGATATTTCAGTAGAGGCACCCGTCATGGCCGCGCTTGGAAGTGCGGAAAGCGCTACCTTGAGTCTTAACGCCCAGCGTAATATCAGCTTCACAGCGGACGGTTCGATAACCAATGGTACAGGAACCTTGAACGTAAATTTGAACGCCGGCACCGACGTTGGTTCAACCAATACGCCTGGCACAAATGTCAGTTCGATAATAATGGCGTCTGGATCATCAATTACGACCGGCGGTGGAAACGTTACAGCGACTGCAAAGACCAACGGGATCACCCTGGCCGGAGTCAACACGGGAGGAGGCAATCTGACAGTTGATTCAAAGGGCGGCGCAATAGCGCAGAATTCTGCTCTGACCGTGAACGGGGTAGCTAGTTTTACGGCAGGATCAAATTCGATTAACCTTTCAACACAGACAAACTCATTTGGCGGCACTGTTGACTTTAATACGACGGGGGCCAATGATGTTTCCGTAAAGGCCAGTTCAGTGGCTATGGCCGCATCCAGCGTAGGCGGCAATTTAGCGGTTACGGCGACGGCGGGATCGATTACTGACAGTGGCGCAATCACGGTCGGCAGTGATGCAACTTTTACAGCGTTAGGGGCAGGCGGAGCGCTCACGCTCAATGACGGTTTAAACGGTGTGAAGAAGTTGACGATCGACACGGTGGGATCGTTTGCGGTTACGGGAGATAATACTACGGCGCTCACGGATTTAACGATCAAGGTAAATCCGGCGACTGCGGCTGAGAGTTCTTATGGGCTGACCAATTTTACCGGTGTGACTTTGGCGCTTACGGACAGCGGCGCCAACCTGGAGCTTGGCGCCAACACCTTGCCGGTGAATTTTGCATTGACGGCCAAGAGCGGCAATATCAGTGACACAGGTGCGGTGGACATCACGGGCTCGTCGAGCTTTACGGCGCTAGGCAATAATGCCGCAATCAATATGGACACGCTGCAGAGCAACGGTGCAATCACCTTGTCGACAACCGGCGCCGCGGGCAATGCGACAATTGTTAATGACAGTGCGTTGGTGCTGGGCGCCTCTACGATCGGCGGCAACCTGACCGCCACGGCAACGACGGGCACGATCACACAGACCGGCGCGTTGACCGTAGGCGGCACGGGCAACTTCGTCACCACCGCCGCCGATCAGGGAATCACCCTGGGCGACACCGCGAATGCCATCACGGGCGATGTAACCTTCACCACGAACGGGACCAACAACCTGAGTCATGTCGCCATCGACAACGGAGCGACGGCCCTCAAGCTCGGGGCGAGCACCATCAAGGGGAACCTGAGCGCCACGGCAGGGGAGGCCATCACAAACACCGGGGCCTTGACGGTAGCCGGCACTTCCAGTTTCACCACTGATGTTGCCGATAAATCTATCACCATAAACAATGCGGGCAACGCCCTTACCGGGTCCATTGCCGTAAATACCACCGGGACCGGGGATGCGACCATCGTCAACACCTTGGCTACCGACCTGGCCGCGTCCAATGTGGGCGGCAATTTAGCGGTTACGGCGACGGCGGGATCGATTACTGACAGTGGCGCAATCACGGTCGGCAGTGACGCAACTTTTACAGCGTTGGGGGCAGGCGGAGCGGTCACGCTCAATGACGGTTTAAACGGTGTGAAGAAGTTGACGATCGACACGGTGGGATCGTTTGCGGTTACGGGTGATAATACGACGGCGCTCACGGATTTAACGATCAAGGTAAATCCGGCGACTGCGGC